>Ga0208457_1000144_pt1 | contig 92914 bp, 87 predicted proteins | sample June2015DPH_10_1_FD_185513 | JGI IMG/M metagenome (GOLD analysis project Ga0208457, IMG submission 185513) | Peatland microbial communities from SPRUCE experiment site at the Marcell Experimental Forest, Minnesota, USA - June2015DPH_10_150... | ecosystem: Environmental > Terrestrial > Soil >... | reverse complement strand
GGCCACCCGGTGCTTCGACATGCAGCAGACTGTCGCGCATGTCCCGACTCACCAGTCACCGATCAGGTGTCACCTATGTCCTGAACTCAGACACCTCCGGGCGCGCCAGAACAGCCTCGGCGGTCCCCGAATCAAGGGTTTCCATCCTCGCAGCGCTGGCTCGCCAAGGCCTTCGTGGTGGGGAACGAAGGCGGCGTCACGGGCTCGGTGAATGTGGTCATCAACGACATACCCTCGTACCTGCAGAATGGCGGGACGACTGTCGTAGTGGAAAGGATGCCCACGGGTTCCACATACGTGAGCGCACCGACGGTTGTCTCGAATTCGTCGATGACTGTCAGCAACAACTCGCTTGTCGTTAGGATCAGTTGGAACACGCCGACGGACGGTTATGCCCTCACGTTGACTCCGGACAGCGGCAGCGGGGCTACGCCCGTGCCAAATTCTGCTGGGACCTAGTGCGAAGCAGGGACGGCATTCCTGGCTCGGCGTAGAACTCCAGCCCGACCGAATCCGCTCGTGGGTGCGTCCACTCTCCGGGCAGTGAGTTGCGCTAGCCAAACGATGCGGCGTCAGAGATGATTCTTGAGGTTGGCTGCACTGGGAGGAGATCGGTGCCGGTTCCCGAGGCTCCCCGCTCAGACGATGCCGGGCGCCAGGCGGCATGTCTCTCCGCCCTCGCCGCGGCGCTATCCGACATGCGGGCCAAGACAATCGCCGAGCTTGGCCTCGCGCCTGGGATGTCGGTTCTCGACGCCGGCTCCGGAGTGGGCGAACTCGCCATCGGCCTGGCTTCCCACGTGATGCCAGGCGGCCTGGTCGTCGGTATCGACCTGAACCCCGACGCTGTCGATCGCGCCAAAGCGGCCGCAACCGCTGCCGGTGCGACGGTCGATTTCCGCGTGGGTGACATCCGGGAGCTCCCGCTCGAGGACGATCAGTTCGACGCGGTGCGGTCCGAGCGCGTCTTCCAATATCTCGATCAGTCGGAGGCGTCCCGAGCGGCGGCCGAGATGCTTCGCGTCGCCAAACCGGGAGGGATCGTCCAGATCATCGACCCGAACCATCTACAGACGGCGATCACCGCGACGGACCGCGAGGTTGCTCGCCAACTCGCCCAGCAGTTCACGCTCTTCTCGAAGAATCCGGAGTCCGGGCTCTTCCTTGCTGGTCTGTTGCGAACAGCAGGCGCAGTCGACGTTCGGGTCGAGCTGTGGCCCACCACGTTCATTAGTCTCGCTGACTTCCTGGCGGTCAGAGATCTGAGGAGCGAGCTCGCCTATCTGGTGGCGAGAGGCATCGCCGATGCCGACCGGAGTGGCGCCTTCATGGCCGATCTCGAGGCTCGTGACGGCGCCGGCACCTTCCTGAGCACTGTCATCACCTACGCAGCGACCGGACGAAGGGCCTGACGTTCGCGCCCGAGCTCCCACGTAGACACAACGCACGATGTTCGGGTAATGACGACTGGGCAAGGCGATCCGGAGGGGTTTCGGCGTTGCGGTGATCTGGGGCCGATAGGAATGGTCAGATCGTTATCGCCGACGATCTGCCCCGGCCTCGCTCATTAGGCCCGCGAGGTCCGTCTCGAGGCCCGAGCCGCTGCGCAAGCATGGCCACCACGCGCGAGCCACCCGCGCGGAACTCGCGAGCGCCCGGGGTCACCGGCATTAGGGTCTCCTGCCTGCCGGCCGCCCCACGCAGCCCAACACACCTGTATGATACTCCCGTGCTTCGGACTATCCCAGAGTTGGGAGTACGGCGACGTGGTCCTTGATCCAACGGAGCGCCGGGTGCTGCGCGCGTACCTGAGAGCCGTCGCGTTGGCGGAGCCTCTCCAACGCGAGCTCGCCGCCACGCATGGCATCTCGCTCGGGGATCTGCACGCCGTCCGCGTTCTGGCTCGGCAAGGCGAAGTCCCGATCAGCCGCTACGGGGATGAGCTCGGCGTACCGCGCTCCACGATCACCAACCTCGTGGATCGTCTAGAGCGCGCAGGGCTGGTAGAGCGTCTGCCCGGCCCGACCGACCGACGTGTAACGCTTGTTCGTCTGGCGCTGGCGGGACGCAAGGCGGTCGAGGAGACCGGCCTGCTTCGCGACAGCGAGGTCGCCGCGCACCTGCTGGCTCTCGAACCAGAGGCACAGGAGTTGCTCGCAGAGCTCCTCGAGCGCGTCGTCGAGGGACCGTCCGAGCAGAGCTCCTCCGACGACGCCACGGCCGAGGCCAACCGATGACGGCCCAGCGTCCGCGCCGTCTCGCCCACATCGACTACCGCTGGATCGCGCTGTCGAACACGACGCTCGGCGTATTCATGGCCGGACTCAACGGCAGCGTGGTGCTCATCGCGCTTCCGGCAATCTTTCGAGGCATCGGCATCGACCCGCTCGGGCCGGGCGAGTCGGACTACCTGCTGTGGACACTCGTCGGGTACACCCTCGTGACGGCAACGCTGCTCGTGAGTGCGGGACGGGTCTCAGACATGTACGGGCGCGTTCGTCTGTACAATGCCGGCTTTGCGGTGTTCACGGTCGGGTCGATCCTGTGCTTCTTCGTCCAGGGACAGGGCAACACCGCGGCGCTCGAATTGATCTTCTTCCGGCTCGTTCAGGGCGTTGGCGGAGCATTCCTCTTCGCGAACTCGGCGGCGATTCTCACCGACGCCTTCCCGCCCGACCAACGCGGGCTGGCCATGGGCATGAACCAGATCGGCATGCTCGCGGGCACGTTCGGCGGGCTGCTACTGGGCGGCGTGCTGGCGGCGGTCGACTGGCGCGCCGTCTTTCTCGTGAGCGTGCCTTTCGGGCTCTTCGGCACCGTGTGGGCGTATCTGATGCTCCACGAAACCGCGACAATCCGGGCGCACCAGCGGCTCGATATTCCGGGCAACCTGCTGTTTGCGGTCGGGCTCACGTTGGTCCTCGTGGGCTTCACCTACGCCATCCAGCCATACGGCGGCGCGAGCATGGGTTGGGGCAACCCCTGGGTTATCGCTGAGCTCGGCGGCGGTGCCGCGCTCCTTGGAGTCTTCATCGCCGTCGAGGGGCGCGTACCCGATCCGATGTTCCGCCTCGAGCTCTTCCGAATCCGGATGTTCGCGGCCGGCAACATTGCGGGCTTCTTGTCGTCGCTTGCCCGCGGCGGTCTGCAGTTCATCCTCATCGTCTGGCTACAGGGGATCTGGCTGCCGCTCCGCGGCTACGCTTTCGAGGACGCACCGTTGTGGGCCGCCCTATACATGCTCCCTATGACGGCCGGGTTCCTGCTCGCCGGACCGTTGAGCGGCAAGCTGTCCGATCGATACGGAGCTCGCTACTTCTCGACCGGCGGCATGCTCCTCACCGCAGCTGCTTTCGCGGGCTTCTTCGTGCTCCCTGCCGACTTCGACTACGGCCCCTTCGCGCTGCTCCTGCTCATGCTGGGGATCGGCATGGGTGCCTTCGCTGCCCCCAACACGGCGTCGATCATGAACGCCGTTCCGCCCGAGCATCGTGGTGCGTCATCAGGCATGCGCGCCACGTTCCAGAACGTCGCCATGAGCCTGAGCATGACGCTCATCTTCACGCTCGTCATCGCGGGACTCTCGGCGAGCCTGCCCGGCGCCCTGTTCGGGCACCTCACCGCGGCAGGCGTCCCGTCGGACGTGGCATCGCGGGTCTCCGGCGTGTCGCCGATCGGCGCGCTCTTCGCGGCATTCCTCGGCTACAACCCGATGGCGAGCCTGCTTCCGCCGTCGATGCTCGCTGCACTTCCGGACGCAACCCGCTCGACCATCCTTAGCACCTCGTTCTTCCCGCAGCTGCTGTCGGGCCCGTTCCACGATGGGCTGCAGATCGCGTTCTCGGTCTGTGTCGTGCTGTCGCTCGGAGCCGCGGCCGCATCCTGGTTGCGGGGGCCTCGCTACATCCACGACTACGAGGCAGGGAAGGCGAAAGCGACGGGAGTCCCAGGTTCGGCCGTGGAGCTCAAGGGCTCAACCGCGGCACCACGAATGAAGCCGCGCTGAGGCGCAGGAGGTCGGTATGGAGCTCCGGCTCGAGCCAGCTCACACGGCGCTGGTGGTGATAGACCTGCAGCGGGGGATCGCGGAGGCGCCGACAGCCCCGCATCCTGCGAGCGACGTGGTGGCACATGCGGCGGCCGTGGCCGTTGCGCTCCGGGCCGCCGGCGGGACCGTCGTCCTCGTTCATGTCACCCCGTCGGCAGACGGCAGGGATGCGCTGCGACCCCATACCGACACGCCGGCCTGGCAGCCGGGGCCCCGTCCGGCGGACTGGGCCGAGATCATCCCCGAGCTTGGTCCCGAACCGGGCGACCTCGTTATCACCAAGCGGCAATGGGGCGCGTTCTACGGCACAGAGCTCGACCTCCAGCTCCGCCGACGCGGCATCGACACGATCCTGCTGTGTGGCATTTCGACGAACGTCGGCGTGGAGAGCACGGCCCGCGACGCCTATGAGCGCGGCTACGAGCAGGTGTTCGTGGAGGACGCCATGGCGGCCCGGAGCCCCGACGAACACGCGCACACGGTCCGCTCTCTCTTCTCGCGGATCGGCCGGGTGCGCTCGACCGCCGAGGTGCTGGCCGCGCTCGAGGTCGCGACCAGGCAGGCATGAACGCGAGAACGTCACACTCAAGCGATCGTCATCGGTGATGAGGGCTCGCCGCCGCCAATCTGCATGTCCTCACGGCACGTGCCTCTCAATCCCACATCACCCTTGTCGCTCCAAGCAATGGACCTACCGCCCAGGCCATCTTCGATGTCACGGGGTATTTCGCGCTAGCAGGAAGCTGAGCTAAAGGCCCGCAGTCCAATGGCGACCAGACAGGATGGCCAAATGGTCGCTGTCAGTGCGTCACTTTCGACCAGCCGTCGCGCTGGTGCGATGGTTCGACCGAGGAGGCGGGTGGCTCTCCACTATCAAGCCGGCCGAGCGCATGGCTAGATGACCATCTGCCCCTGCCTCCACGGTTTGAGCGAGCCGGACGTGGCCTCATAGAGCTTGGTCATAGCGTTGCGTATCCGCGAAGACGGCCACCCTCGGGCGGTTGCGTGCCTCGCTTGAACCAGCTGGGCCACTTGGTCCTGGGACCAAGGCTGGATTGCCCAGTACCGCCCAACGTGACAGCCTGGACGAACGATCAGAGTTCGCAACGCCCCAACTCGGGGCTGGTCGCGCGCCCTGGCAGGTCCGCCGCCTGCCATCAGGGAGACCTACCAATGCGAAAGCTCGCCCTCGCGCTCGCGATCGGACTGCTGGCGTCGGCCGGCGGATTGGGGGCAGCCGTCCAGAGCACCGCCGCCGCCGTGACGCCGGTGCCCGGCGCCACCTACGTACCGCTCACTCCGTCGCGCATCCTCGATACCCGCACCGGCACGGGACTGTCGGGCTCCTTCGGCTCCGATAACGCCCGGACGTTCGGGGTGACAGGCCACGGTGGAGTTCCCACCAGCGCTACGGCCGTTACCGGCAACCTGACCGTGACCGGCCAGACCAGCCTCGGCTATCTCTACATCGGTCCGGTGGCTCAGAACAAGCCGACTAGCTCGACTCTCAACTTTCCCGTTGGTGACGACCGGGCCAACGCGGTCACCGTCGCTCTAGGTGCCGGAGGCACCCTCTCGGTCACCTACGTCGCTCCGACTCTGGGTCCCACCGCCCAGGTCATCTTCGATGTCACCGGCTACTTCACGCCTTCATCGCTGGGGACCGTGACATGGACACTCGATCTCTATGATGCGCGAGCAGAACGCTGGCAGAACCCCGACCTCACGGCGTGCACTGCAGCGTCGACCGAATCGATGCTGAATACCATCTCTTACGCTGGGTCGACTTCCGGCCTCGTCTGGCAGCCCACCACTTCCTATTCGACGCAGGAGTCGATCCTCGCTTTCGAGCGGGAGCACATGACCATGCTTACGAGCTCGGCCGGCACGGACCCACACGGCTGGCGTAATGCCCTCAACTACTACGGCTGGGGCAGCATCGACGCCGGTGTCTATCGCGACTCGTCCTACTCGTCGTTCGACGCGGCCGCGAATGCAGCGGTTTCGGCCCTTGCCACGTATCACAAGCCGGTCGGAATCCTTGCCCGCTCCGGCCGCCACGGGCAGGTCATCACGGGCTACCAGGTCACGGGCGCTGATCCAAGTACCGGCTCATCGGATTTCAGCATCGTCGGCGTCGATCTCACCGACCCCTTGGAATCCGTTGGCTATCGCGATGCCTGGATCACCGTTGCCGACTGGCGCTCGGGAGGGTCGTGGATTCAGTTCTCTCAGTACCTGCAAGACGACTCGCCGTATCAAGACCCCATCGATGGCCAAGTCGGCAACGACGAGTGGTACGGCAATTGGGTCATCATCGATCCGGTCAATTAGGATCGGCGCAAGTGCCTTGGTCGATCGGCCCGGGTTGATGGTCTGACTGCTCCAGCGCCAGGCGAGGCATAGTAGGCGGCAGGTCAAGAAGGCCACTGCGCACTCAAGCCATAGAGTGAGATCAGGCGGAGCGTGAGAAGGTCCCTTGTAGCCACTCCAAGCCTTCGGCCGCAGCCACCCTGAGCACTTTCAGCGTTCGTCAGGTCCAGAGCTCCCACCCTGGCGGCGTGATGGTTGAACGTTGGGCGGGGTTCGATTGGCGGCGGGCTCTCCGGATCGCAGGGCAGATAGCGCTCGCAGCGTGGTTTGCCTACTGGGCCTGGCAGACCATCCGCCCCTACTTCGAGAGCTTCCCCTACCACCTCGACATGCTCGGGTTCGATGCCCGCATCTACCTGCACGCCGCGCAGGCTTGGCTTGCCGGTGGCGATCCCTGGACGGCCTACGCCTCCCAGCATTCGTGGGCGGCAGGCGCTCCGGACGTGGCCTACTACTTCACCGGTCCGCCGCCGACTGTGCTGGCATTCGTTCCGTTCTCCTGGCTGCCTGACAGCGCGTTCACGGTGGGGTGGATGGCGCTCACCATTGGCGCAGCGTTCTATACCATTCGACGGCTAAGCCTGCCAGCCTGGTGGGTCCTGTTTCCGCCGCTGGCTCAGGCGGTGTTCGTGGGCAATCCGCACGTCGTCTGCCTCGCGCTCATCCTCAGCGGATCGAGCGTCCTGCGGGCGATCGCACCCGCCGCGAAGGCCTACGCCGTTCTGCCGATGATCGCGGAGCGTCAGTGGCACGCACTGGGGCTCTTTGCGGTTGCCGGAGCGCTCTCCGTCGTCATCCTCTGGCCCCTGTGGGCGCAGTACGCGACGGACTATCCGCAGATTCAGGCGTGGATTACGAATGCCACTTGGGGCGGGTTCTCTGCCGCGCGCGATCCACGTCTGTTCGTCATCGTGGCGGCTGCCCTTGGAGCCCTCTGGCTCGTGGACCGCCGCGCGGTGGGCTGGCTCGCGGTTCCTGCGCTGTGGCCCGCGGCGGAGTACTTCTACGCCACGTTTGCACTGCCGCTGCGCTCACCCTGGCTCGTGGCAGTCCTGGCCGTTCCCGGGACCCAGGCGGCCGCCTTCGTGCCGTGGACAATCGCGGCGTACGCTGTCGTGCGGCTTGCCCAAGCTCTGGGCGCCCATTACGCGCCAGAGGCCGATCTTGCTCTGCTACCAGATGAACACAGCGAGCCGGAGAGGCGGGACGTGTCCGTCGAGGCATGAACGTCCCAGGCCCGGCCTGTGCCCCAGGTCTCTGAGCCACGGGGTGGGGGCGGCCTGTAAGTCGAGGGGTCGCTCCATGCCCACTTGCTTCCCGCCACGCTCCGCCCGGGGCCACTCCGTGCCAAACTTCACTCCGGAGGAATGACATTGCCCCTATTCGGACCGCCAAACATCGATAGGCTCGCGGCCAAGGGTGACATCTCAGGGCTGGTCAAGGCACTCGATTATCAGAAGCTCTGGCGTGTGCGCCGGGACGCAGCTCAGGCTCTCGGCGAGTCACACGATGCGGACGCGGTTGAGCCTCTCATGGCCGCTCTGACCGACGACAACACGAGCGTTCGCATAGCGGCAATTGAAGCTCTGGGGAAGATCGGCGACCCGGACGCGGTTGAGCCGCTAATAGCCGCTCTGCGAAGCCAGGCGGTTGAGATACGCAAAGCTGCCGCTGACTCCCTCGGCCAGATCGGGGACATACGCGCTCTTGAGCCCCTCATCGACCATCTCAACGACGCGGGCTGGAGCGTGCGTCGAGCCGCCGCGGAAGCGCTAGGCGACATTGGTGACGCCCGCGCCGCCGAGGCCCTCAAAGCCGCGCTTGAAGACAGCGACTTGAACGTGCGACATGCTGCCGCCGATGCCCTCGCGGCGCTGGGCCGGCGACCGAAGGGCTCGGTCTTTGAGGCGGGCGAAAGCGCCAGGTGGCGGGCCAAGACCAGTCGAAGCTAGGTTCCTTATAGCGGTAGGCACCGCCTAAGTTGATCGACGTAACGGGCCCGCCATATTCGCGAGGCGCGACCGGAAGCTCTGCTCGTTGCCTCGCCCGCCGACCGTGAGGGACCCTATTCAGCCATCGTGTTGACGGCGGACCTTGGTTGGCAGGGCCCAATCCGGCTGCGGTCGGCCGAATGAGTGTGGCCGTCCGATGCGTGCGAGCAGACGGCGTGGACGGGGCCCTAGCGTCGGGGGCGGACAGCAAAGCGCCCAAAGGAACCAGCTGTCCGTCGACTGGCGCACCGGCCATCGCGATTGCTCGCGACCGTCGATCCGCCGCCGGGCCCGTGACCGACGACCTTGCGGACATCGGCCCGGTTTCCCGGGACCGTCCCGGAGATTGCTCCCCGGTCCGGTTCGACAGTGAATGTCGGCCCCTTCAGGCAGAATTTAGAATGGACGTTCGAAGCGATTCGCACAAGGGACTTGTCCACCAACTAGCCGGTCGCTCCCGTACTTGTCCACCAAACGAGCGATGGTGTGGACGGAATGTGCAGAAGCTGTAGTCACGCTGGACCTTGGCGGCGGCCTCCCCGCCGGTTCGGGTTCTCGTCTATCGCCTGCCTGGCGGTGTATTGGCCGAGATGGGTGCTTGATCGGGTTCGTCGGCGGCGCGGCACTGCTCGTCAACCTCCAGCAGAGACGCATCCACTAGCCCCGCGACTCGATCGTGCCGCCCATCCGGCGGCCACAATCTGATTCGACGAGGGGAGAGCGCAAGCCACAAACTCGTGGAGCGGTTGGGGCTCGCGCGCGATGCGAAGCCACGGCCTGAGCGGCGACAGTGCCGGTCAGGGGGCAAACGCGACGGGTGAGGAGCTAGCCGATCATGGTGAGCGCAGAGTAGGGCACCCCGCGCCCAGCATTCAAGCGGTTGCCCTGGTGCCCATCCGGATGTTGTTCTCGCGCGCCGACGCCCTCTGGCCGCACCACTCCCCGTCGCGAGAGCGCCCCGAACGGGGAACGGGGAGTCGCCCACTCGCGGCTCGACCGTGGCCGTCGCGATCGCCCCGAGGTCCACTCCGCGAAGTTCGGCGCGCGAGGACTCCACCCCGTAGACCAGATCGGGCAGTCTCAAGCTCGACCGTGCGGAGCAGAGCGACGGCCAGCCGGTGTCAGACCCGTAGCTCTCTGTCCAACTCCAACATCAGCTTCTCTGGAATGTCCAGGTGCAGCGTGACGCCGAAGTAGCCACGGTCCTCGAGGCCACGGTCGAACTCGACCTTCAGAGCCACCCGGCAGGCGGTCACCTTCCCTATGGCGGCCACTCGGTCGATCACCGGCCGATAGCGCAGGGCATCCTCGCGAGAGAGATAGCCGACCTTCCCCCAGGGCTGGCCCGGCCTCGTCGGGATGACTACGACCCTGACCGCGTTGGGGCCGTGCGGGCCCGAGGGCTCTGGCAGCAGTATCGCCACGTGGTCAGGCTTTCGGGGGCCGTCGAGGGTCCGGCCACCGACGATGAGTCCCAATGTGTCCTGGCAGTCCAACACCGCCGAAACCTCAACGGTCGCCCCCTCCTTGGGTAGGAACAGGACAGCAGGGAACTTGGAGGTGAAGGATTCCCCTAGCGGCCATGTCGTGATTGGGCCGGGCGGCGGCCACTGCTGTGCGCCGGGTGCTGAAGACTGCCGCCCGCTGCCACCGACCAACCGTCGCAAGAACCCCATACCGACCTCTCCCACTCAGTGCGGGTCGCACTGCGACAACATACGCCCTCTGCCAGGGTCGAGTAAGCGCAGCCGAGCCGCATCCTCGCGACCGGCACGAATGCCGTTGCCCCAGACGGCCGTTAGCCTGCACGACCCGGAGCGTGCCGCTCGAAATCTTGCGTGGCTCCGTCGGCTCCGTCGGTCGCCCTGGGGATGTCGGGTCCTTCGGCCGGGTCCGCCTCTTCGTCGATTGCGATCTCCCGGTCGTTGTGGGCCGTGTAGTCGGGCACCGTCCGCTCGTAAGAGCCGGTCATCAGCGGCGAGGAGATCATGAAGTCGGCCGAAGCCCGGTCGCACGCGACCGGAATGTTCCACACGACCGCGATCCGCAGGAGCGACTTGACGTCGGTGTCGTGAGGCTGGGGTTCGAGCGGGTCCCAGAAGAAGACCAGAAAGTCGATGCTACCGTCGGCGATCATGGCTCCAATTTGGAGGTCGCCGCCCAGCGGGCCAGACTGAAGGCAGGTCACCGGCAGCTCGAGCTCTCGGCCGAGCATCGTCCCGGTGGTACCGGTCGCGACGAGATCGTGGGCGGCGAGCATGCCACGGTTGTAACGGGCCCATTCGATCAAGTCTTGCTTCTTGTTGTCGTGGGCGACGAGCCCGATTCGCTTGCGTGGTTTTAGGTCCAGAGTCATGCGCCATCCTCATCTGGCCGTGGCACCGAGTCGCCGCCGGCCTGCGTCAGCATGGCAGAAGTAGCGATCCGCTCATATTCGGCGTGGACGAGGTCTGCCGCACTGTCCACCATCAGCGTTGATTCTCCGCCAGGGACGAACGCATCTGCTCGTCCAACGGGGTCAATGGCAGGGGCCGAGCGGCGCCAGGAAGTCGACGATCAGCGCGTTGAGATGGTCCGGTGCCTCCATGCCGATCATGTGAGCGACGTCTGGCCAGACCACCGCTCGCGCATTCGGGGCGGCGGCCTCGAGCCGGTGCGCCGTCTGGGCGACGTCGGAGACATCCAGCGCGCCGGCGACCGCGAGGACCGGGCAGCGGAGCTCGTCCAGCCTGTCGCTGGCGGGTGGATCGAGGCGGATAGGCCGGCCCCGGATAAGCCCTGGGGCATGGAGGGGTCTGTCCATCGTTCTGACCGCCTCGCGAATGGCCGGGTCGACCCGGTCTGGCGTCTGCCCGGGACCGCCGACCCAGACTCGAACGTCGAGGTCGACGATCGCCTCGACATCGGGCTCGGCGGCCGACTCGAGACGCTCCCCTTCGTCGAAGAGGGCCTGCTCCTCCCGAGTTGGCTCACCGTAGAAGCCGCCGAGTCCGGCCCCAACCCCGACGACTGCGACGACTCGGTCGGGATACTCGATGGCCGAATCCAAAGCGATCTGCCCGCCGCGGCTGTTGCCGACGAGGGCGGCTCGGGCGATGCCAAACGCGTCCAGCACGGCCACCAGATCGGCCCGGTTGCTGAACTCGACGTCTTCCGTCGTGGAGGCGCCGAACGCCCGGAAGTCATAGCGGACGACGCGGAAGCCCGAGTCCACGAGCCCCGGAACCATTGCATCCCAGGCCCGGTGATCCACGATCGCGGCATGCAGGAGCACGATCGGCGGTCCGGCACCGTCGCTCACCGCAAACAGGCGACCGCCGGGAACCTCAACGAACCGCTCCATCCTCCGAGTCTATCAGCACCTCACGGCTCCGTTGATCGCTCTACCATGAGGTCAGTTCTGAACGGAGGCGTCCGGTCGAAATGAGTCTCGATTCGATCGTGGTACCGCCCCGCCATCGGCTGGTCCGAATAGCCGACGAGCCGGCGCTGTGGCGGCCGGCCGACCTGATGTGCAGCGCGTCCTGGCCCGAGTTGATGCTGCATGACCCGCTGGCCGACCGGTACTGGAGCCGGCTCCGCGACGACTGGCCGCGGTTCCAGCTCGTGCTCGTGGACGATGCCGGCGAGGTGGCCGCGGCATCGCAGGCAGCCCCGTTGCTGTGGGATGGCAGCGACGACGGCTTGCCCGACGGCTGGGACGCCCAGTTCGAAAGGTCCGTCGCCGACCTCGAGGCGGGGCGCACGCCGGACACGCTCGGAGCGATCCAGATCTGCGTCGCGAATGGGCGGCGCGGCCAGGGTCTGAGCGGGCTCATGATCCAGGCCGTGCGGCAGACGGCGCTCGACGCCGGGTTCAAGGCGCTGATCGCCTGCGTCCGGCCCACGGAGAAGGGACGCTACCCACTGCTTCCGATAGAGACGTATGCGGCCTGGCGGCGTGCCGACGGCTTGCCGTTCGATCCGTGGCTGCGCGTCCATGCCAGGGCCGGTGCACGCATCGTGCGGGCCTCACCGCGGTCGATGACGATCGCCGGCTCGGTACGGGAATGGCAGGAGTGGACGGGCCTGACCTTCCCGATCTCGGGACCGTACGTAGTCGAAGGCGCCCTCGCGCCGGTCGACATCGACCTGGCGACCGATTGCGGCGTCTATTTCGATCCAAACGTCTGGATGGTCCACGAGCTTTCGCGCTAGCTCTTCGACCGGTTTGCTGTTGGGTCAGGCGATCGAAGGCGAGCCTGCTGGGTAGGAGTGGAGCGGCTCGGTCGGGGCCCTTTCGGGACTCTCGGTCCACCAATCGTGGCGCAACAAAGGTGCAATGCCGACGAGCATGATCAGGCTCGTGTCGTAGATGTACGGAAGCGATATCACCGCCACGATCGGCATAACCCACCTGGCGTTGTAACGCGCGGCCACGACCGTGATGACCGCGGCGATGATCAGGCGCGGGACGAGTGGCAGGACGTGGTAAGCGAACGACGGCTCGGGGAACTTCGAGTTCAGCTCGATCACGTTCAGCCAATCCCACCACAGGTTCGACGAGAAGCTGAACGAGACGAGGACGATCGCGGCGGTCGCTCCCAGGGCTATGAAGAGGTTGCGCCACTCACGTCGGACGACGAACCACAGCAGGCCCACGCCCGGCGTGACCTTGGTGAGCAACAGGAACGCCCAGGCCCACGGTCGGCGGAAGCTGGCCACGACCGCCAGGCCCATCAGCGTGGCGACATTCCCGGCCGACAGGGCGTGTCTCGGGATGAGCAGCACCGCGATCCCGAACGTGATGAAGACTTCCGGGAAGAGCAGCAACGAGAGCCACGGTCGGGCAAGCCATAGCAGCGTCACCGTCAGTATGGCCAGCCAGATGCCGTAGAAGACCTCCCAGGGCAGAACCAGAATCGGCCAGAAAGCCTGGGCAAAGGCGGGGGAGTAGAGGTATCCCTGAGGCCTGACGGTCGCCGCCAGGGCCGTGCCGTACAGGCTGTTCGCGTGCACGTTGACCCAGTAGGTGTAGGCATCGCCCTTGTAGATGTCATGCATGAACCGCACATAGGCCCCTGCTGCCAGCAGGACGGCCAGGACCAGTACGGCACGCTGCACATTCCGTCGAGCCGTGAACTGAGCGACCGTGCCCCACGATTCGCGGAGCCACTCCGGGCTGCGACGAGACAGCGCCTCTCCCATGTGGTCCTCATGCGGTGGCCAATTGCACGAGCCGGCGCTCATGCTGGGCAGAGTCTAGGCTGCCCTGCGGACGGGATGGCGCCCGATTCCGTAGGGTCCCGCCCCTCGAAGCCCAGGTGGTCCGGCCCGTCCGTCAGGAAGTAAACGCCGCGACTGCGTTCTCCAGGCCTCGTTGGTAAGCGGCGATCAGGCGGTCCCAGCGGGCATCCATCTCGGCGTCCACCTGCTGTCGGGCCGGGTCGGCGTCGAACCAGGCGACGGTGCGCCGGATCCCCTCCGCGAACGGCGTCACGGCGCGGAACTCGGGCACGAAGCGCTTGATCTTGGTTGTGTCGAAGACGGCGCTCGCGGCCTTGTCGCCGATCAGCGTGCCGGTCATCTCCGGCATGCACGCTGCGATGAAGTCGGAGGCGATGTGGACGATGCGAGCCTCAACGCCGGCGGCGGCAGCGGTCTCCCGATATATCACGTCCCAGGTCAGGACCTCGTCCGACATGATGTTGAAGGCGTGGCCGATCGCGGCCCGCCGACCCAGCAGGCCCACCAGACCCACTGCGAAATCGCTGTTGTGGGTGATCGTCCAGAGCGATGTTCCGTCGCCGGGCACTATGAGCGGCTTCCCCTGGCGCATCCGCGCGATCGCCGTAAAGGGAAGCTCCCAGCTGTTCACGGCCAGTGGCACCTGGGTGTCGCCGTACGTAAGCGACGGGCGGACGATCGTCACCGGGAACCCGTCCTCGCGATAGGCCCGCATGAGGCGTTCCTCGCAGGCGATCTTGTTGCGCGAGTAGTCCCAGAACGGGTTCGCGAGCGGTGTGTCCTCCCGGATGAGCCAGTGGCCGAGCGGCTTGAGGTATGCGCTGGCAGAGCTGATGAAGACGAACTGCTCGGCTCGATCCTTGAAGAGCCGGAGGTCGCGTTCGATGTCGTCGGGAGTGAACGCGATCCAGTCGACGACGACATCGAACCGGTGACCTGCCAGCGCTCGCGCCGTCCACGACTCGTCGCGCAGGTCGGCGACGATCGTGGTTGCGCCCTGCCCCCGATCCGGATCGCTGCCGCGATTGAGGAGGAAGAGCTCCACGCCGCGTTTCACCGCCAGGCGGGTAGAGGCGCTGCTGATCAGCCCGGTGCCGCCGACGAACAGGACCTTCATTGCCGGGTCTCCATATGTGCATGGCCAGCCTGACCGGACCAACAGAGGGCCTCTCGCAGGTCGCGCCCTCGACCATGTCCGTTGCCGCATTCGTATGAGTGCATCGCACGGTGCTAGGATTGCAGGCGAGGGACAGCAGCCCGACACCGACAAGCCGCCTGCCCCGGAGAGTCTACAGGGCAGAAGCGAGAGGCCAAATTCCCATGCCCAAGGTGACCGACCAACCCGGTGCGAGGACTTCCACGCCGCGCGTGCCCGTGCCGGTGACGACGATGCGAGACATCGCCATAGCGGCTAGGGTCTCGCAAAGCACCGTCTCACGCGTCCTGAACGACGCACCGACCCGCGTCCCGATTGCCGAGGCGACCCGAGAGCGTGTCGTGCAGGCCGCCCGCAGGCTCGGATATCGGCCGAACCCTCTGGCCCGCGGTCTTCGCGGAGCCGCGACGATGCTCATGGGCGCGGTCGTGCGGGATTTCAGCGACCCGTTCTTTGCGACCGCGATCGAGGCTCTTGCGGTAGAGGCGATGTCACACGGCTACAACATCGTGCTCGGCCACGCCCACGGGCGCGTCGACCAGGCTCTCGCGCTGACTTCGGTCCTGGAGCCGCGCCACTGCGATGCCATCGTGATGCTTGGAGACATGCAGGACCAGCAGCGACTGCTCGAGGACCTGCGGTCATCGACCGTCCCGGTCGTGGCGCTCTGGCAGGGGTCGAGTCCGATCGAGTTTCCCACCGTCGACATCGACGATCGGGCAGGCGTAATGGCCGGACTCGAGCACCTCATCGGGCTCGGCCATGAAAGGATCGCCTTCATAAGCGCGGCGCTGCCGGGCGACAACCCGCACCGAGAAGATGCCTTCGTAGAGTTCATGAGCGTTCGTTTCGGCGGACTTCCGGATGGCTACGTCCAGCGCGTGCCGAATACCCTGGCCGGCGGTGAGACTGCCCTCCGGGCGCTGCTCGAGCTGCCGCAACCGCCGACGGCCATCGCCACCTCCACGGACCTCGTGGCCGTGGGTGTGCTCCATGCCGCATACAGCCTGGGTAGGACAGTTCCCACCGATCTGTCAGTAGTCGGGTTCGACGACCTGATCCTCGCCGCTCATACGGTGCCGGCACTGACCACGATGCGGATGCCCATCGCCGAGATCGTCGGCGAAGGTGTCCGCCAGGCGATCGAATTTGCCCGAGACCCTTCGCTACCGCGCGAGCCGCGGGTCACGATGTTCGAGCCGACTCTCGTCGTGCGACAGTCGACGGCTTCGATCGTCGGCGCCGCTCCGCCCACCGCGGCAGGCAGCCGCTCCTAGGAACGGACCGGGATCCAGACTCGCATTCCGTCGACCGAGCGGTTCGCCCAGGCGAAGTACGGGATCGCACCGGCTTCGATCGCGCGAGCCTCGACGGCTCTGCCGCATGTGCCGCCGGTCCGACGGTACGGCCACGAGCTCAGCTGGCCGGCCGGCCGGTGAACCGCCGGCACGACCAGCCCGATGAACCCCTCGCCAAGATCGGGTCGCGCCACCGTCCCCGGGTGGACCGTCGGTTCGAGCACGACATCCTCGAGAGTCACGCCGGCCGGCAGATCATCGCTCTCTATGCAGTAGACGAGCGGGCCGCGTTCCAGCGCCAGGCAGCCGCGGATGGCATCGATCCGGGGGTCTGGGGCAGTCACGCGGACGGGCATATCGAGGGCGAGTTCGATCCGGTCGCCAACCTGCCAGATGCGCGCGTCGCTCGTCCAGCGGCCGGGGAGGGCATGCTCGGCCTCCGACGATCCGACACGGACTGTCGCCGACTCGCACCACCCAGGCACCCGTAGCGAAAGCGACCACGGTCCTTCAGGCGCCTCGCGAACGGTAACGGCCACGCGGCCGTCCCACGGGTAATCCGTCTCGACCGATAGCCGGGCCTGGCCGCCCGCCACGGCGGTGCGGATCTCGGATTTGGCGTACTGGTGAATCTGGATCCCGTCGCTGTCGGATGTGGCCAGGTACTGCCGCCAGGAGCTGAGCATTCGCATGAGGTTCGGCGGGCAGCAGGCGCACGCGAACCAGCCGGCGCGGTGGCCCTTCGTCGGGTCCGCAGGCGCCCGTGTGGATCGACGCTGGAGCGTGTTGACATAGAAGAATTCCGTTCCGGCGAGCGAAGACCCGGCCAGCATCCCGTTGTAGGTCGTTCTCTCGATCACGTCTGCGCACTCTGGATCGCCCGTCGCGAGAAGCAGGCGCCAGGCGAGCATCACGCTCGCGATCGCGGCGCATGTCTCCGCATAAGCTCTGTCGGGTGGCAGTTCGAACGGGTCCCCGAACGACTCGTCGAGATGGCGGCTGCTCAGGCCGCCGGTCAGGTAGCTCCGCGTCGCGACCATGTCGCGCCAGCGACGATGAACCGCTTCCAGGAGCGCAGCGTCACCGGTCTCCGTCGCGACATCGACGGCGCCGCAATCAAGGTAGAGCTGTCGGACGGCGTGGCCGGCCACCGCGCGTGCCTCCCGCACCGGTTCGAGATCCTGCCAGTACGCGGAGCCGAAGCGCCCTGGTCCGAGCAGGCCATGCCCGCGAGCACCGATCATTCGGGCGGCCAGCTCCAGGTGTCTCCGTTCTCCGGTGGTCCGGAACAGCTCGACCAGCGCCATCTCGATCCCCGGGTGGCCATCGATGCCCACCCTGCCTTCAGGCCCGAACTCGCGTTCGGCCGAATCGGCTGCCTTCGTAGCCACCGCCAGAAGCCGGTCGTCCCCGAGGGCCTGGTGCCAGGCGATAGCGGCCTGGATCAGATGGCCGACGGAGTAGAGCTCGTGACCCCAGGCCAGATCCTTGTACTCCTGCCCCTTTGCGACCACCTGGACGTAGGAGTTGATGTAGCCGTCCGGACGCTGCGCATTGACCACAGCTCCGATCGCCTCGTCGGCTGTTCGAGCGAGGGTGGGATCCGAAGCGCTACCGAGCTCCCAGGCAACGGCCTCGAGCCACTTGTAGACGTCAGAATCGAGAAACGGGTAGACCAGGCCTACTTCGGAACCGAGGGTCCGATACTCGCCGGGTGCTCCCGCCGCGAGACGGAGGTTGTGGAGGTTCCCCGCGTGCTCCAACTGCTCGAACCCATGGGGCAGCGTGCTCTCTCGGTTGAGACGAAGTCGCTCAGCCCAGAATCCACCAGTCACGCTCACCCCGGCCGCCCCGAGATGGATGAGCCGTGAGATTGCGGACTGAGTGGGGTTCACGGCCGCGACGAGTGCCTCGAATTCCACCGACACGCTTCCAATCCTCTGTAGCAATGCTTCACGGCCGGTCCCAAAGGAGGGAAGTGCCGGCCGACTCATCCGATCCCGATCGCGCCTGGAGAATGGCTTCGGCACGCCGCGATTCGACGAGCCGGAGCCCGCTCAGCTGCCGCCAGGGTCGGTCCCCGCTCCCGGCGGCGGTATCGTAGGCACGCAAACGATTGCATACGCGGACCGAAGACGCAAGGGGGCTGAAAAGGAATTCGTGAAAACGATTGTACGCACGCGATTGCGTATGTTAGTCTGTCGCCGCCCAGAGGCATTCGCCGGCGGGAATTGGCCAGTCGGGGAGCCCAAGAGGCTATCGTTAGTGCACATCGAGAGGAGCAAGGGATGAGGAACCCGTTCAGGCTGCCGGCCCTGGCGACCGTCGCCCTGTTGGCGGTTGCAGGCTGCAGCTCGACCACGGCGACGCCGACGCTAGCGCCGCTCGTAACACAGGCTCCGGTGGTCACGCCGGCTGCCCCGGGCGCGTCCGCGGCGCCCACAACCTTCAGCGCCGGCACGGACGACGGCAGCACCATCACGATGTGGACCCGCGCGGCGACCCAATTCCAGGCGACGGCGTTGGTCGCCGCTTACAACGCCACCCACAAGAACCAGGTCAACCTGACCATCGTCCCCACCGACGACATGCAGGCCAAGGTCGGGGCCGCGGCCGGCGCGGGCTCGCTACCCGACATCATCTCCGGTGACGTCGTGTTCATGCCCAACTGGACTTCCCAGGGTTTGTTCACCGACATCACCAGCAAGATCAGCGCTCTGCCCTTCGCCAGCACCCTGGCCACAGGCCCGATTAAGGCCGCGACCTCGGGTGGCAAGGCGTACGGCATCCCGTTCATCATGGATCTCTCGGTCTGGGTCTATAACAAGGACCTGTTCACCAAGGCCGGGCTCGATCCCAACAAGCCGCCCACGACCCTCAAGGAATTCGACGCGGACGCGCGAGCAATCAACAAGCTCGGCGGCGACGTCAAGGGCAGCTTCTTCGGCGGCAACTGCGGCGGCTGCGAGGTCTTCACCTGGTGGCCGAGCATCTGGGCCGACGGCCAGCAGGTCATGAACGCCGACGGAACTGCCTCGCTCCTCAATAGCGACGAGGCCAAGGCCGTCTACGCGATCTACGCGGGCGAGTTCAAGGACGGCATCGTGGCGCCCAGCAGCAAGACCGAAACCGGACCGACGTGGGTCAGCTTCTTCCCCAAGGGCAACATCGGCATCATGCCGTACCCGGGCAGCCTGCTTGGCTCGATCCCCTCCACGGTCAACTTCGGCGTTGCCCCGATCGCGGGACTCAACGGCGGACAGTCCACCTTCGTCGGCGGCGACGCCGTCGGCATCACTGCCAACAGCAAGGTGTCCGATCAGGCCTGGAACTTCCTGGCCTGGACGCTCAGCGACTACGCTCAGGTCGAGATCGTGGCCAAGGGCGGGAACATCGTGGCCCGCTCCGACCTCGCCAACAACAAGTACGCTGCGGCCGACCCGCGCGTGGTGACCGTCAACCAGGTCGCCGCCAAGGGCGTCACGCCGCTCGCCAAGAACTTCGGCCAGACGTTCAACGACCCGAACGGGCCTTGGCTCGTCCTGACCCGCGACGCGGTATTCGGAGACCCAAGCAAGGTCGACAAAGACAACGACGCAATAACGGCATCCCTTAAGGGCTAGCGACAGGCTGCGACTAGCTAGACGAATGCGCGGGGCGCTTCACCCGAAAGCTCGGGTTCGCCCCGCGCCATCGTCCCCAGCACCACGGAGGATCATTCCGGCCATGGCCACGGCGTCTACCAGCGCCCCGGCTTCCCACTCCGCGCAGTCGGGCGCCAGGTGGTGGAAATCGCAGAGGCGGTCGCGTCAGCTGCTGGGCATGTTGTACGTGGCACCGACAGCCATCTTCGTGGGTGTCTTCTTCATCGCCCCGCTCTTCCTGGTCGCCCGGATGTCGGCCAGCACTTGGCCGCTGCTCGCCGGTGACAAAGGCCTCAATTTTCCGGACAACTACTCCGCGATCGAAACGAATGCCCTCTTCTGGCCTGCAGTCTGGTTCACCATCGAATACACGGTCCTGGTCACCGTTCTGCTGATCGGAATGGGCCTCGGCCTGGCGCTCCTGATCCAGGCCGGCGGGAAATGGAAGGGCTTCCTACGGACGTCCTTCCTGCTGCCCAGCGCGATGGGTCTCGCCTCGGCCTCGCTGCTGTTCTGGGGCCTGTATTCGGACTCGATCGGGCCACTGAACCCGCTCCTGGAGCAGCTTCGGATCACTCAGAACCCAATCGAATTCCTGGGCGATCCGCTCAGCGCGCTGCTATCCACGACCTTCTTGATCGTCTGGCGATTCGCCGGCTTCTACATGCTGATTCTCCTCGTGGGTTTGCAGGCGATCCCGCGGGACCTCTACGAGGCGGCCGCGATCGACGGCGCGAATAGATGGCACACCTTCCGGTACATCACGATCCCGCTGCTACGCCGGTCCCTCGCGCTGTCTCTGATCCTGTGCATCACCGGCTCGTTGCTGGCCTTCGACCAGTTCTACATCCTGACCAAGGGCGGGCCGGACAACTCCACGATCACCGTGGTGCAGCTGATCTATCGCGAGGCGTTCCAGCGACTCAACCTGGGAACCGCGGCCGCGATATCGATCGTGGTCCTGGCGGTCCTGCTCGTGCTCAACGCCGTCCAGTTCCGCGCCCTCCGCGGCGCGGAAGAAACGTGAGGGTAGAGCGATGAAACCGAAGGTGCTTGCGCTCGCCCTGACTCGGACTCCCTACTACGTGCTCTCAGGCGGCGCCGCGATCGTCTTCCTGTTCCCGCTCCTGTGGGCGGCTTACGCATCGGTCAACGGCCAGGCCGGCAGCGGGCAGGCGAGCGGCGTGGGACTCGGCAACTACAACACGTTGCTCCACTACCAGGACGGCCTGGGGCAGTACTTCTTCAACAGCGTCTTCGTCTCCGTCTCCACCGTCGTGATCACCCTGGCGGTGTCGTTGCTGGGCGGATACGCCTTCGCCAAGTTCGACTTCCCGTTCAAGAACGCCATCTTCCTCGTGACACTCGCGATTCTCATGGTCCCCTACGCCACGATGCTGATCCCCCTGTACGTGCTGCTCAAGGTCATCGGGCTGCAGAACTCACTTCTCGGCCTGGGCCTGGTGATGAGCATGTTCCAGCTCCCGTTCGCCACTTTCATGATGAGGATTTCGTTCGAGGCCGTGCCCAAAGAGCTAGAGGAAGCTGCCCAAGTCGACGGCGCCGGGACCTTCGGGGTCCTGCGCAAGATCCTTCTGCCGTCTGTCCGGCCGGGCATCATCACCGTGGCCCTTTTCGCCTTCCTGGCGGCGTGGAACGACTTCATCACGCCGCTCATTCTCATCAACGACAGCAGCAAGGCACCTCTGTCGCTGGCCATCACCACGCTGCGCCAGCAGACCATGGGGGTCATCGACTATGGCTCGCTGGAAGCCGGCGTCGTGGTCATGGCCCTGCCCTGCCTGCTTCTCTTCTTTGCCCTCCAGGGCCAGTACGTCCGAGGCTTCATGTCAGGCGCCATCAAGGGCTGATTTCGACGACCAAGTGGTGGCCGAATCCGTCGGCCACCACCATTCCGTGTCAAAGGCCAGCGGGGTCTCCCTCCACGCTGGCCTTCTTCGCATCTGCGGACCGCGGCTCGAGGCATGCCCGGCGGGCCGTGGAGGCGCTGGTCGTGGCCCTGAGGCGGCGCTCTCGCTCAGGAGACGAAGCGCTCGAGGGCTTGCTCGTCGGACGCGGACAGGTGGCCATTGCGCGATTGGAGCTGGAGCTGCGGAGCGGCCACCTTGCCGGCCAGCGCCGTCCGCATCTTGGCGAATTGGCTGCCGGTCCGGAGCTGGTAGGTGGTGAAGAGGGCGACCTTCGGGTGCCGCGCGCCCGGCTCCGCCGGCAGGTTCGGCATGTCGCGGACGAACGCCATCCACGGCTCGTCGGGATGCTGCATGACGACGAACAGGCCGCTCGTCCAGCAGCCGAGGAGGAGGTAGTCCGCGTCGGCCAGGCTGGCTGTGTCGCATTCGCCGACGGAGACCACCTGCGCGGCGACTCCCTTACGCCCCAGAAACGCGGCGATCTCCTCGCCGTATCGGCGAGTCACCCCAGAGTGGCTGCGGTATACGACCACGGCCTTCTTCATTCAGTCTCTCCGCTGCATATCGTCGCCCAAGGCTCCCCGACGCTCGGCCGAGTGAGCCAGTGCCGAGGGTCACGTTTCGGGGCGGGCGAGGCGGCCGCGGGTTCAAGCGTGACTCGGCCGAGGCGGCAAGTCGGGCCGCGGCCGCCCGGTGACTCTCGCATGCCCTCCACTCGGCCGGCCGCACTCCCCCGCGCCGTCAGGCCATCCGGCCCTTCGCGATAGATCGGAGGCGCGCAAGAATCGGCGTCTCTGCAGTAGAAAAGGGGACCGAATGACCACGAAGAAACAAGTCGACGACTTCCTGGCCCTCAAGCGAATCGCGATAGTGGGCGTGTCTCGCGATCCGAAGGGTTTCTCCAATGTGATGTGGCAGGAGTTCCGGCAACGCCGCTACGAGGCCATTCCGGTCAATCCGCTGGCCACCGAGCTCGATGGTCAGCCGTGTTTCGCGAAGGTCGGCGACATCAAGCCGGGCGTCGACGGCGCGCTGATCATGACCTCGAAGAGGTCGACCGACCAGGTCGTTCGCGACTGTGCCGAGGCCGGCGTGAAGCGTGTCTGGATGTACGGCGGCATGGCTCCCGGTGCCTCGACCAAATCGGCGGTGGCGTTCTGCGAAGAGAATGGCATCGACGTGGTCCAGGGTCTCTGCCCGTACATGTTCTTGGCCGGTACGCCAGCTTTCCACGCTCCACACCGCGTCTGGAAGAAGCTGACCGGTAGCTACCCGCGGTAGCGCGAGCCCCGGACGCACAAACTCGGGCGGCAGAGCCTGGGATAGCGGCTCTGCTAACCTCGACCGGTGGCCGATGGTGTCGACATCCTGGGCGGTGCGGTCGGACGGATAGTGCTGGCCGACAACCTGGCCGTGCTCGGCTCGCTCCCGGACGATTCGATCGATCTCGTCTACATCGATCCCCCGTTCAACACCGGCAAACGACAGACGCTACGGCGGCTCAGAACGGTCCGAGACGACGAGGCGGGTGATCGAACCGGGTATGGCGGGCGGCGCTACCGGACGGTCCAGCTCGGCGCCCAGAGCTACCTCGACATCCACGACGACTACCTCGACTTCCTCGAGCCTCGACTGGCCGAGATCCGACGCGTGCTGCGTCCGACGGGCAGCCTCTATCTCCATCTCGATCCGCGCGAGGTCCACTACGCCAAGGTGCTGTGCGATGCCTTGTTCGGGCGGGATTGTTTCCTCAACGAGGTGGTCTGGGCGTACGACTACGGCGCCCGGACGAAGCGGCGCTGGCCGGCAAAGCACGACGACATCCTCGTCTACGTGAAGGACGCCGAACGGTACTGGTTCGACGCAGACGCGGTCGATCGGATTCCATACATGGCGCCCGGACTGGTCGGTCCCGAGAAGGCGGCCCGCGGCAAGCTCCCGACCGACACGTGGTGGCAGACGATCGTGCCGCCCGGCGGCTCCGAGCGGACCGGCTACCCGACCCAGAAGCCGGTGGCGGTTCTCCGACGCGTGGTATCGGCGTCGTGTCCCTTGGGGGGAGTGGTCGCGGACTTCTTCGCCGGGAGCGGGACGGCGGGCGCCGCGGCGCTGGACCTGGGCCGGCGTTTCTTGCTCGTGGACTCGAACCCGGACGCGGTGGCGGTCATGCGGCGGCGCCTGGGCGGCGTGGCGGGGGTGGAAGTGGTCGGCGAGGTTTAGCCGGCGCCGGCATCGGCGCCTGAACCTGCGGACGCGCCAGCCGCCGCTGGCTCGGTACCGGCTGCGCCACTCGGGGCCGCGCCGCTCGCCCGTCGCTCGATACGCACGGTCGGCATGAAGCGAAGCGCTACCGCCGCGACGACCAGGGCGTCGATCGCCACGATGATGAAGACCCACTCGAGTCCGCCGGACAGCGCCGAGCGCATCGCCGTGAGCTGCGCCGCCGGTATGAAGTTCCGACCGATCGGGTCCAGGACGATCGCAGAAGAGTTGCCAACTGCCGCCGTGACGATCCCGCCGAGCAGCCCCACGCCCACCGCTCCGCCGATCGTCCGGCTGAACTGGACCAGACCCGTGGCCACCGCCCGGCGCTGCCACGGAACCGATGCCTGGACCATGACCAGGATCGTCGTGGAGGACAGACCCATTCCGAGCCCGGTGATGGCCTCGCCGAGGCCGGCCACCGCCAACCCTCCCTCGAGGGTTCCGGGTCGCGTCGCCTGCGTGACAACGAGCGTGCCGGCGACGAGCATCGCCATGCCCACGAGAACGGTCGGTCGCGCCCCGAAACGCAGCAGCGCTCGGCCGCCGACGATCGAGCCTACCGGCCAGCCGATCGACATCGCAGCGACGGCGACGCCCGCCTGGAGCGCCGTGCCGCTCATCACTCCCTGGACGAGTGGCGGCACGTAGGTCGAAAGGCTGAACATCACGACGCCAGACAACCCGCCGATGGCCAGCCCGGCCGCGATGACTGGAATCTTCAGCAGGCCCAGGTCGATCAGCGGCTCGGCGATCCGCCGCTCGAAGACGGCGAACGCGGCAAGGAGCGCCACGGCTCCGACCACCAAACCCAGCGTCACGGGCGACGTCCAGCCCCACAGCTGGCCACCCTCGGTTGCTGCGAACAGCAGCGAAACCAGGCTCAAGGTCAGCATCCCGGCCCCCGCCAGATCCAGCCGGTGCGGGTGGCGCTGGATGCGCTCGTTCAAGTAGCGACCAATCAGCACCGCCGCAATCAATCCCACTGGCGCGTTGACGAAGAAGACCCATCGCCAGCCGACGGTCGTGGTGATGATGCTGCCTATGGCCGGGCCAACGACCGCCGCGGCGCCCCAGACTCCGGAGAAGAGTCCCTGGATCCTGGCCCGCTGCTCGCTTTCGAAGACGTCGCCGAGAATCGTGAAGGAGATCGGCTGAACGGCCCCTGCGCCGAGGCCCTGGATCGTGCGGAAGAGGATGAGCATGGTCATCGAGCCGGCGAAGCCGCACAGCATCGACCCGCCGACGAACAGCGCCAGCCCAAACATGAAGACCGGCTTGCGACCGTACATGTCGGCCATGCGGGCGTAGAGCGGGACGGTCACGGTTGAAGCCAGGAGGTATGCCGAGAAGACCCAGCTGTACTCGGAGAGGCCGCCCAGATTGCCGATGATCGTCGGCATCGCGGTGGACACGACCGTTCCGTCGAGGGCGGCAACGGCAAGGGCTGACATGATTCCGACGGCGACCACGAATTGCTCGGGCGTCATGCCGATCCGTCGGGCGACGGCGTGGTGCCGGCGGCTGGTGGTCATGGGCATGACCGACAGTCTACGAGGCGTGCCGGCGGTCCCGTCGCTCGGCTGAGATTCGACACTCGCCGATCAGCGAATCTGCGGAGCCGCCGGCAGCAGGTCGATCAAGGGCCGGCGCGCGACCGCGAGATCGTCCGCGATCGTGGTCAGAGCCGCGAGCCGGCGGTCGATCCCAGCCAGCAGGGGCTCCAGGTCGATGTTCACCGCCCGCGAGATTTCGGGATCCAGTCGGAGCGAATTCTCGAGGTGGATCCGGGCGCCGCGAAGGTTGCGCGTCATGCCGATCGGGTTGCCGCGGACGGCGTGCACGTATCCGGCGGCGAGCTTGATCAGGCCCTGGTAGAGCGCCCGCTCGGCCAGGTTCGAGGTCCCCATCCAGGCCGGTTCCATGAGCTCGTGGGCTTCGAAGAAGTCGCCCCGCTCATAAGCCGACACGCCCGCTTCGAGCGCGAATCGACGAAGGTCGGGCGAGATCGGCCGGTACGCCTTGGCTCGATCGCCCTGCATGACCGCGACTCGGGCGCGTTCTCCGCGCTCGCTTCCAGGACCCGGTGCGGGCTGGTCGTCCGTCAGACCAGGTCCTCGATTCGACGTCGGCCGTCGAACCCTTCGGAGACCTCATGCCACCACATCACGTGGTCCTCGCCGAGGCGCCAGCACAGCCAGACCGGTCGGCCCGAGACCAGCGCCGGGAAATCCACCAGGCCGGTCTCGATCTCCCGAAGCTGGATGCCCCAACTGTCGATCTGGATCACGGTGGCCTGCATCTGGTCGACCAGCCCTTGGAGACGCATCCGGAGCCGTTTGGTCTCCAATTCCGCCTCGGCGCGGGCAGGCGGCGGCGTCGACGCCACCCCGCCGGCGAGGGCCGGCGCGTTCAGCTCCACGATCCGGTCGCGCACCGACACCACCTCGTCGCGCAGGGCGCGGAGCCGGAGAAGGGTCTCCCGGAGCTCGGGCAGCCTGGCGTCGGCCCGGTCGAAATCGTAGAAGTCAGGCATGATCGAATGTTACCGAAGGAGCCACTGCCACGCCCGGAACGACCCGCCGACCGGAACCGGGAACTGAACAGCCTCATGGTGAGCCTGCTCGCGGGCAGCTGAACGGCTCCGGCTCGGGGCCCGGCCGTCTCACTCGCCCTGTCTGACCGGGCGGCAAGGCTGCTTCGGCGTGCTCGAAGTGCAAGACCTGCTCCCGCCCGAGGGCCACAATGGACCCGCGTGAGGTGGCTGCTCGCCAGGTGGCCCCGCGCGCCGCAGGGAGTGGCCAGAGTGGCGCCGGGATCGTCGCTGGCACTGGTCGATTTGAACAGAAACGCCGCTCGCCTCGTCTGGATTGCCGGCTGCGGGCCGCAGCTCGTCGCAACAGGACAAGGAGGCTCGCCACGTTGGAGGCGGCGTTCGCGTTCGCCGGAGTCCGTCCGGTGACGTTCGTCGACCTCGCCGAGCGCGTGCTGGACGACGCCTACCGGCTGGCGGGCTACCTGCTCGGCGATGCCACCGAGGCCGAAGACGCCGTGCAGGAGGCGTTGACGCGCAGCTGGCAGGCCTGGTCCTCGCTTCGCGACAAGGATCGGTTCGAGCCCTGGTTCGATCGGATCCTTGTCAACATCTGTCGCGACAAGCTGCGCAAGCGTCGCGGCGCCCGGATAGAGGAGCTCAACGACGAACTTGCCGTCTACACAGACGACCCGTTTCGGGCATCTCTTGCCAGGAACGAGGTCGACGGGCTGCTGCACGTCCTCAGTCCAGACCAGCGGGTCGTGGTTGGTCTGCGGTTCTGGCGGGACCTCTCTCTTCAGCAGATCGCGGATGTGCTCGGCGTCCCTCTCGGAACGGTCCAGTCTCGGCTCCACTACGCCCTTCGTGCGCTTCGCGAGGAGGCCGGTCGGACGAGTCGGGCAACGAGCCTCTCGGCGGAGGTGAAGCGATGAACGAGCGAGACCTCGAGAAGCGCCTGCAGGACGTCGTCGACGGACCGCAGCCGCCGGCCCCTGTCTCCCTCCATCGCTTCCTGCGCGAGCTGCCCGAAGCCCAGTCCAGGCGGTATCGGGGCCCGCTCGGACAGCTGCGCCGTGCTCTGGAGCGGATCGCCGGGCTCGGCGCCCCTTCCCCATACGCGCGCCGAGCCCAAGCCGCCTTCGCCGTGGCAATGGCGGTCGTCATCGGAGTCGCTGGCGCCGGCCTGCTGCTGCACTTGCGGCAGAGCCCCGTGCCCTTGACCAGCAACTCGGCCAGCGGTCCCACGCCGCCGGCATCCGGAACCAGTCTGGTCACGCACCAGCCTCCGGTTCAGGCGAGCATCGGCATCGGCAGCCTGATCTGCACGGGCGTGCCTTCGATCTCGAACGAGAGCGGGGCATTGCCCACCGCCGCAGTCGTCACTGGCTCGGGCAAGTACCTCGGAGTGACCGGCGGCATGTTCGGTGCCACCGGCCTCGTCCGTTCCGACGACGGGTTGTATTGGGATTGGAGCGCGCCGGCCGCCATCAGCCAGGACGTGGCGATCCTGACTTCGATCGCCTCCAACGGGACGGCGACGGTGGTGACGGGCGGGGTCAAGGGCGCCGGCGGGACCACCGACGGCCGCATCTGGACCTCCCGCGACGACGGCAAGACGTGGCGCGAGACGGCGGCCGGCGCCGACTTCCAGGGCGTGACCGTCGAGCAAGTGGTCTCTGGCCCCAACGGCGAATTCATCGCTCTTGGCTGGAACGTTGCCGCCGCCGACTCGGCCGCCCAGGTTGGGGTGTGGTGGTCGGCCGACGGCTCGACGTGGACCTACGTCCTCGCCCCGATCAAGGGCTCGGCGGCATTCGTCTTCTCGACACCCGGTGGGTTCGTCCTGTCTGGCACGCCCCTCACCTCGAGTGCCGCGGGCGAGCCCCCGATCTGGTGGTCGACCGACGGCAAGGTCTGGATTAAGGCCACTGCCGACAGCACGACCAAGCCTTTGGGCGCGGTTACGAGCGCGACCGTGACCGGTGACGGCACCGTCTACGCCGTCAGCGGCTCGAGCGATGGCATGAGCCAGCAGCTCATGGCGTCGAGCGACGGCGGACACTCGTGGAAACTGGTCAAGGTCAGCGCTGACTCCATGCCCTACGCCGCCTCGATCGCGTACGTAGCGTCGCTCAGCGCCCAGGACGGCAAACACGACTTCCTGTTCGCCACGACGTCATCGGCCGATGGCGCGCACGTCTGGATTTCCCAGGATGGCGGCGTGACCTGGATGAAGGTCAACGACCCGACAGTCGGCGGCCCAACGGGGACGATCCTTCTGCAGCTTGGCAACAGCTACCAGGCCGGACAGACCAGGGTCCTCTCGATGGGAGAACCGGGCTCCGGCCTCGGCATCTGGCTCATCGCGATCAGCGGCTACTGACCTCAGCGTCGCTCCGCGGCGTCCAGCCGCTCGCGCAGGCGGCGCAAGCGGTCGGGCCGTTCGGCGGCGAATCGTTCGATCGCTTCGAGGATGTGGACGCCGTCGAGGTGCGCCTCCTCGATGACCTCTTCGACCGACCCGCCGGTCCGCCAGCGGTCGTCCCAATCCGAGCTGAGCGAGTATTCGCGCACGATCGGGTCGTCGGCCCAGTCGCGCATCAGCTTGTAGGCGCCGTTGGTCACGACCATCGAGTCGAGCCGGTCGGCCGGCTCGACCGTGGCCGCGCGGTAGGCCTCGTCCTGGAGCGCGAACAACTGCGGGCTGATGGCCGCCACCACCTTGACGTTGAGGCCGCGTCGATCGAGCTCGGGCAGCACCTTGACCAGGTTGGCAGTGCTGAGCGAGCCGCGGACGAAGACCGTGCCCGACTTTGGAGCGTCGTCGCGGAACGGCCGCATGACGTACGCGCCTCGAGCGGCGGCGAAGTGGCTCGGCATCCCGAGAGCGGCTCGATCCGGTACCTCGACGGGTGGCCGAGTCAGGTGGAGGGCGATGATTGGGACGTCCGTGGCGCAGGCCGCGGCCAGCACCACGGGAACCTCGTTGTATTCCCAAGGGTGCAGGTCCAGGACGTGGCCGTCGGGGAAGAGCTGGGTGACGCCGGGTTCGAAGATCCCGAAGTGAGTTCGCGAATCGTCGGCCGTCTCGGGACCGGAGTGGCCGGCCACGTACAGCACCTTGCCGACCCGCAGGTCGCAGTCCTGCGCGAGCTGGCTGAAGAGCCGCAGCGGGCCGTACTTGAGATAGCTGAACGAACCATATGTCGAGCAGGCGCCCCAGAAGCCGTCGAACTCGGCGAACGGATCGGCCGCGAAGTTCACCGAGGCGAGGCCGGCCATCATGCCGGCGTTTGTGAACTCGGTGATCTCGGTGGGCAGCAGCGAGCCGGTTGGGTTTGTGTCGCGCTCGTACCAGCCGAAGCCCGGCAGGTCTCCGAACGGCTTGGCGAAGCCGGCGATGTTGGTCGACTCCGCCAGGTCCGCCGAACACGCGATGAAGAGCGGGCGGTCGTAGTCGCGCTTGCTGATGGCGTTGACGTAGCTACCCCACGTCGCCAGTCCGGCGCGGTTGGGCTGGCGATCGCCGGGTGCCCTCCACATCTCGGCTGGGTAGCGCTCGAAATCGAAGAGACTGGAATCCGCGGTCGGCGTTGAGGGTCTGCTGGCGCCAGCGGCCAGGCGGGCCTTCGCCGTGCCGGCCTTTACCTTGCCCTGAGCCGCAGGCTGCGTGGCCGCGCCGATTCGGACCCGATCGATCGCCGCCGGCACCGAACCGGCGACCTCGAGCAGCCGGTCCGAGAGCCAGTCGACCAGCCCCTGGTCGCGCCGCAAGACGCTCATGACGGTCTTGAAGTTGGCTTCGGCCTCGGCGGAGAGGGCGGCCTTGTCGGCTACCGCGGGCTCGCCGGCGCCCTGGTACACAACGCCGTAGCGGTCCATGAATTCGCGCCGGACGGCCCAGAACTCGGGGGCATGCTGCTTGTGCGGCGTGCCGTGGCTGGCCGCGTCGTACTTGCCGTAGCCACGACCCTTGCGGGTGCGGAACCACGCCACGCTGGGGGCGCCGGCGGGGTTCGAGCCGCGCGCGGCGTCGAGGACCGCGCGGGTGACCGGACCCCACTCCATGCCCTCGAGAGTGCCGGTAACGCGCCAGCCGTACGGCTCGAACCAGTCGACCGGCGTGCCGTGAATGACGGCCGAAGCCGGCCGCTCGTCGATGCCGAAATCGTTCCAGTCGACCAGGAAGACCAGGTTCGAGAGCCCCAGGCCCCAGGCCGAATTCTTCGTCTCGTGCGCCGCGCCGGGCGTCAGGCCGCCTTCGCCCTCGACGACGAAGACGCGGACTTCGCCGGCCCCCGCCATCTTGAGTGCGAGCGCCTGACCCGCCGCGAAGGGCATGCCATGGCCGGAGGGCCCCGTGTTGGCCTTGAAGATGAGCGTCCGTCCGGCCATCTCGGCGTGGCCAGGCAACCCGCCGCGATGCCGCAGCCCCAGCAGGTGCTCCCACGTCAGGGCGAAGCGCCCGTCCTCGGGGAAGGCGAATCGAGGGTCGCCGGTTCGTTCGAAGCGAGCCCGAAGCGCCTCGTTGAAGACGGCGAGAGTGGCGTAGACGAGCGGCACGGTGTGACCCGCGGAGAGGACGAAACGGTCGGCGTAGCGCAGCCACGGCCGGCGGATGTCCCAGCGCATCGCTCCCGAGAGGAACAGGGCAAGGAGCATGTGAACCTTGGACCGAGAGCCGCCGGGATGCCCGCTCTGGCGGTAGTCGAGCTCGAGGTCTATGCACTCGTCCACGAGGTCCTTGAGGACCTCGTAGTAGTGGAAGTCGCGTTCGGCAGCCGCGAAGAGCCGGTCCGCCTCGGAGGCGTCGACGGCGTTTGCGCCGCTCGCCGCCGCGCCGCTCGATGCCGCGCCGCTCGATGCCGCGCCGCTCGCTGCCGGGCCGCCCACTGCCGCGCCGCTCGCTGCCGCGCTGCCCCCCTTCGGATCCGCCGCCGTCATCGGACGGCCGCGCCGTGTCGCGCCTCGACCAGCGGCTCGATCACGGTCCGTGTGCGGCGAACCGCCTCGGCGATGTTCTCGCGCGAGTTGGCATAGCTGAAGCGGAGATGGTGCAGCCCCACGTGGCCGAACGCGGTGCCGGCCAGCGCGGAGACGCCGCCCTCGTTGAGCAGCCTGTCTGCGAGGTCGGCGCCGGTCAGGCCGGTAGCCGAGATATCCGGGAAGACGTAGAACGCCCCTTCCGGTCGAAGGCACGTCACGCCGGGGATCGAGTTGAGCCCATCCACGATCAGGTCGCGGCGGGCCTTGAACTCGGTGACCATGGCGTCGACGGCGTCCTGCGGCCCGGTCAGGGCCTCGACGCCGGCCCATTGCGTCGCTGCGTTCGTGCAGCTGACGCTGTTCACGATGAGCCGGCTGAAAGGCGTCACCAGCGCGTCGGGGACGATTGCGTAGCCAAGCCGCCAGCCCGTCATCGCGTAGGTCTTGGAGAAGCCGTCGAGGACGATCGTGCGCTCGGCCATGTCCGGCAGCGAGGCGATCGAGAAGAACTCGCCGTCATAGAGGATCCGGCCGTAGATCTCGTCGGCAAGCACGATCAGGTCGTGCTCGCGGGCGACCGCCGCGATCTGCTCGAGGTCGGCGCGCGTCGATACCCCACCGGTCGGGTTCGCCGGGGAGTTGATGATCACCAGCTTCGTGCGGCTGGTCACGAGCGAGGCCAGCTCTTTCGGGTCGAGCCGGAAGCCGTTCTCCTGGCGGATCGGGCAGGGAACCGCCACGCCGCCGACGTAGTTCGCCATCGACTCGTAGATCGGGAAGCCCGGGTCCGGATAGATGACCTCGTCGCCCTCGTCGATCAGGGCAAGGATCGCGAAGAACATGACCGGCTTGCCGCCGGGGACGACCACGACGCGGTCCGGCGTCACGGTGAAGCCCTTGCGGGCAGTGGCGTCGGCGGCGATCGCCGCGCGCAGCTCGGGAATCCCGACCGTCGGGGTGTAGTGCGTCGCTCCCCGATCCAAGGCTCGCTTGGCCGCATCGCGGATGTTGGCCGGGGTGTCGAAGTCGGGCTCGCCGATCTCGAGGTGGATGACCGACCTGCCGGTGGCCTCGAGCGCTCGCGCCCGTGCCGCCGCCTCGAATGCGGTCTCGGTGCCGATACGAGCCATGCGTTCCGCGAGCTTCATTGCGATCTCCCTTTGTCGCCGGTCGGCCGGAGCATTTCAGCGCTCCTGCCGGGGGACTGCACTCGGCGGCGGGGCAACCGTCATTTCGCCGACGGCGCCGCGGTCGGCCTCGGGCGAGCATGCCAGCGGCAGTTGGACAGGTCAAGTTCAGCTTGCTCATCGAATGATGAAGCAGGACTAAACTATTCCTCGACAGCGCGGATGGTAGCCGGGAGCAAGCCCGGACTTGGTCCGCCTGGTCGGAGGCGTTTGAGATGCTGGGAGTCTGGCGGCTGCAACTGCTGCGTGAGATCTCGCGCCGCGGTTCCGTCAAGGCCGCGGCCGAGGCGATGGAGGTCACCCCATCGGCTGTGTCGCAGCAGCTCGCCATACTCGAGCGGGAGGCCGGTGTCGTCCTTCTCGAGAAGAGCGGACGGCGCGTCCGTCTGACCGATGCCGGCCTGCGGCTGGTGCGCCACGCTGACAAGATCACCGGCGCAATCGCTGCCGCGGAGGCCGACCTTGCCTCGATGCAGCAGCTGGTGACCGGGACGTTGCGCGTCGCCGCCTTCCCGACGGTGGCGCGAGCGGTGATGCCGTCGGTGATGACTGCGCTGAGCAAGCAGCATCCGGAGTTGCGCGTGACCCTGCGTGATCTCGAAGCAGACGAAAGCCTGACCGCTCTCCAGAACGACGAGATCGACATCGCCATCGTAGACGACTACGGCGACGGCTCGCGAGTGACCGACCGGACGCTGGAGGTCTGCGAATTCATGCGCGACCCGATCTACCTGGCGGTCGTTGAAGACCCGGCTGTCGGCCGGCCGGCGGTCGGCAGACCGGCGACCAACGTTCGCGCGTCTGCCCCGCGCAACGGCAGCGCTCCGACACGGCGACGGCCTCCAGCCGGAGAAGCCCGGCTGGAGGAGTTCCGCGATGCCTTCTGGATCATGGACACGGACAACAGCCACCTCTCGCAGGTGACGGTGAGAGCCTGCCGTGCGGCAGGCTTCGAGCCGCATATCCGCTCGAGCTGCAAGGACTTCAGCGTGATCATCGCGCTCGTCGAAGCGGGCCTGGGCGTGGGCGTGCTGCCGGGCCTGGCTTTGCTCGACCGCCCCGTTCGGGCTCAGGTCCGGCCGATCGCTCCGCCGCTCGCCCGGCGCATCTCGTCGGTCATCCGCCCTGAGCGCCGCTCCCACCCGATGATCGTCTCCGCGCTCGCCGAACTGGAGCGTTTCGGGGCGACCTACGCGCCGTAAAGGCCTCGTGAGCGAATCCCGGTTTACCGACGGGGGCGGTGCTAAATCGAAGTTTGGGCGACGCCGGGTCCCGCTCCAGGGCCAAACCCGACCCAAGGCCGGCTACGGACCGGCGCGCTTCTCGATCCACTGAGCCGGGTCGCTGTTTGGGGGCCGAACCTTCGGCTCCGATCGCAGACCTCGACAGCGTGCCGCCGCATAACACCGCCCCCATCGGTATCTCGGAGAAACTCCCGGCCAAGCCCGATGGAGGGCAAGCGGCCCGGGCGGCGTACGGTCCCGAGCTTGGGGAGCGGGGAGCAGGCCCTGCAGTCTGGCCCGAAGCGGCCGCAGTCAGATAGCTCCGGCGCGCAAGCGACCGGTCGGGCGGCGGCCGGGAGCGGCATCGCCTACGGCTTGGCCGATGGCGCGGCGGTTGGGGCCGGTGGCGCGCCGCAGGGTGAATACGGGTGCAGCAGCGACGAGGTGCAGGCCCCGTACGAATAGTCGTTGGCGTTGGCCTGACCCGGCCCAAAGAACGGGAATGACGACAGCATCGCAAAGACGAGGTAGATCGCCAGCAACGCCAGCGGGTTGATCCGTCGCAGCAGCCACCACGTCATCACGACCAGCCCCAGGGCAAGGGCATCGGGAAAGATCGGGTCCAGGATGGTCGACTGCAGGTTGATCTGGGCGCCGTAGATCGAGACGGTCGGTGCCAGGTTCACGACCACGAACTTGGCCGCGAGGGCGCCCAGGACCATATTGCCGAGCACCCCGGCGCCCACCAGGACGCGGTCGATCGTGCCCGATCGAAGGATGTCGGTCACGAACGAGCGGCCGCGGGCGTAACCCTGCATCCATGCGGTGTAGCCGATCCCCACGATCACGATCGAGACCAGGACGATGTAGAGAATTGCCCCAAGCGGGTTGCCGGTTGCGTTCGATAACTGGGGCACGGTAGAGCCGCTCGCGCTGCCGCCGGCGATGCCGATGCCGAGAGCGAGCAGGATCGGCGTGATCGTGCTCTGGCTCATCGTGTCGCCGATCCCGGCGAGCGGCCCCATCAACCCCGACTTGACCGAGTTGATCGCGTCGTCGTCGATCGGGGCGCCATTGGCCCGCTGCTCCTCCATGGCGATGACGGCGCCGTGGACGACGTTGCCGAAGTTGGGCTCCGTGTTGAAGAAGACCAGGTGGCGCTTGAGCGCGGCCCGGATGTCGTCGGGCGTCGAGTAGAGGCGGCTGATGATCGGCGTCATGGCGTGGGCGAAGCCGGTGCCCTGGAGCCGTTCGTAGCTGTAGTTGGCGTGGGCGAAGAAGGTCCACAGCACCCAGGAGTGGATCAGGTCGCGGCGCGAGAGACGGATCGCCGGCGCAGACGTGGCGGCCGGGCTCGGCGTCGAAGCCGGCGCCGGTGCGACGGCGGCTTCGGGCTCGGTGATCGCCTCGCTCGAAGGCCTCTCCGACCGGACGAAGTTGAGGTGGAGGTACGCGAGAGCGAGGCCGAGCGCGGCGACGACAACCAGCGACATCGAGCTCCCGGTCGCGGTCATCAGGATGAAGCCGATGAAGAAGTACGGAATGACCGAGCCGCGGAAGATGAACCGCATGTTCAGGGCGATGCCGATGGCGGGCAGGATCCCGCCCGCGATGACCAGGCCGTTGACCGTCCACAGCGGGAGCTTGTTCAGCGCGTCCTGGACCGCGGACGGGCCGTTGAGCGCCAACACGAACACGGGCACGAAGCTGGCAACGAAGAGGAAGACCTGGCCGGGCAACCAGTTCATCAGCGCGACGCCACCGATGTCCGCCTTCTCGGCACGAGCGTCGGCCCAGTGAGCGAAGACCGAATCGAGGGCCATGCGGCTATAGAAGATGATCGTGCCGATCAGGCCGAGACCGAAGGCGATCGGGATGGCCTTGGTGGGGTCGAGACCGCCCGCGAGGGCGACCGTGGTGCCGACCCAGCCCGCGAGGCTCGCATCGGCCGGTAGGTTTCCTCCGGCCGAGATGAAGCCCAGGTACGGGATGTTGATCGCCGCACCGATGAGCGTCCCCTGGGCCGGGTCGCCAAGGATCAGGCCGACGAAGAAGCCGGCGACGAGCGGACGATACAGCGTGAAGAAGGCGAGACCGAAGAGCCAGGGGCTGTTGGCCAGGTAGTAGCCGAGGGCAATCAGCGCGGCCTGCCAGGCGGCCACGGTGATCGTGTGCACGCCGGACCCGCCGGCCGGGCTTGCGCCGAGGACCGCGCCCGGCATCACCGCCGCGGTCAGCATCAACATCAACAAGCCCGCGCCCACCGCCGTGTACTTCGTCTTCACTCGATCCTCCCAGTTGCGCCCGCGCGGCTCAATTACCCGAATCAACCGACCGGAACGGGATCGGGCGATCGTCCGCGACGATCTGGATCACGACCCGAGTCCCCAATTGCTCCAGCGCCCGCAGGTCCCGGATCTCGTCCGGGCTCGCGGAGATCGTCTTGTGCAGGCGTCGCCGACCCGGCGCCGCGCCCATACCGCCCAGATCCACGACCTCGATCGGGACGCCGGCTTCGCGCAGGCTCAGGATCGTGCGCGGCGAGCGAGCCAGGACCATGACCGGTTCCGGGGCTCCGGCCAGCTCCAGGCAACGCACCGCCCCCGAGGCCAGGTCGCAGACCTCGACCGGGACGCCCTGTGGAGAGGCCAGGGTAAGCACCTCGCGGAGGAATTCGTCGCGCGCGGTCTCGTCGTCCACGATCACGATCCGCTTGGCGCCGAGGGCGCGCAGCCACACGGCCACGACCTGGCCGTGGATCAGGCGATCGTCGATCCGGACGAGGCGGAGGCTCAAGGAATCGGCCGGGTCAGGAGGCGCGTCGGGCGCGATGGCGCTCGGTCTCGACGATCCCTGCGCGGCCCACCTCGAGCAGCCGCTCCAGCAGCTCCTCGTCGAGGTCGCCGTCGGCGAGCGCCGCCTCGACGGCCATCGCCAGGTTGACCCCGGAGAGGCAGACAACGCGGGGTGACCGGCGGGCGATGGCCGTCGCCACGTTGAACGGAGTTCCGCCGAGCAGATCGGCCAGCACGAGAACGCGGCGCGCCCGGCCGGAGTGGCCGGGATCGCGGCCACCGTCGATTGCGGCTCGGAGGGCGGCGGCGTATCCGTCGGGCGACTCTTCCGGCTCAATTGCAACGGCGACGGCGTCGGCGATGGGTCCGCAGATCATCTCCGCCGTGGCCAGCAGCGCAGCGGGCAGCCGCCCATGTCCGGCGACGACAATTCGGAATGCCCGCACTCGCTGCCTCCGCTTTCGCTGGCCACTTGACCCTGGGATTAGTTCCTGCAAATATTCTCACGCAATGGCTTGCACCGGATTGCGTTGCGGTATCGTCGCGTCTGGCGGCATTCGTGTCAAGAAAGGGGCTCGTTGTGGCTGATCTGGAGGCTCCGAGGAGCGCCGTAGGGGAGCTGGCTGCAGCGGATGCGGCCGAGTCGACCAGCCAGCGCGAGATGATGCGGCTGGTCGCCCAGCTCTACTACGTCCGGGAGCTGGGTCAGCCCGAGATCGCCGCCCTGACCGGGTTCTCGATTTCGAAGGTTTCGCGGCTGTTGGCCTCGGCACGCGCCGCGGGCGTCGTCCACATCTCGGTCGAAGGCGCGCCCTCCGCCCCGACGCCTCTCGCTCGGGCGCTGTCGGACCGCCTCGGGATCGAGGTCTGGGTGACTCCCGGCCACGAAACGGCACCCGCTCTCGCGGCGAGGCTGTGCGGTGTCGCCGCCGCCGCTCGCCTGGCCGACGAGTTGCCCGACGACGGAGCGATCGGCCTGACCGGCGGCTACACGGTCGAGTCGCTGGTGAATGCGCTGCCGGCCCGGTCCCGCCCGGGTGCGGTCGTGGTCCCGCTCGTCGGCGGCTGGGATTCGAGCAACCCGCACCTCAACAGCAACGAGATCGCCCGACACATGGCCGCGCGGATCGGGGCCGGCGTGCGCCTGCTCCACGCCCCGGGCCTTCTCGACAACGAGGCAACCACGGCGGCGCTCCTTTCGGACAGCGCCGTCACCGCCACTACCCGCTTCTGGAGTGAGCTGCGGCTGGCGCTCGTTGGAATGAGCGGCGCGCCGCGTTTCGCTCCCGGCTATGGAACGGTGATGGATCGGCTCGACGACGCAGGGCGGGCTCGCCTGACCGAGAAGGGCGCCGTTGGAGACGTGGCCGGCCACCTGGTCCGGCTGGACGGCTCCCTGGTTCGGGACGAATGGGAACGCCGCACCATCTCGATCCCGATCGAGACGCTCCGGGCGGTGCCGCGCGTCGTGGGCATAGCCGCGGGCGCGAACAAGATCGAGACGATCGTCGCCGGGTCACGAACCGGCCTGCTGCACCTGCTCATCACCGACGAGCCGACCGCGGCCGCCGCGCTCGAGCTGCTGGCCTCGGGCAGGTAGTCCGGCCTCGGACGGAGCCCTCGGGTCGGCGGCTGGACGGCGCGCCCTGGTCACCGCTCCGAGCGCGCGCTCTGGTCACCGCTCCGAGCGCGCGCCCCGCCGCTCTGAGCCTGGGCTCCCCGACGAGCCACCCCGGCGGTATAGTCAGTTCGAGGTATCCCTCAGATGGCCACGCTACGCGCCTGGCGCGATCGGGGGTTCGGAATGGCGGCACATCGGCCGGTTGCGGCCCCCAACGCACGCGCAGCCAGGATCAGTGCGATGGCGTTCGCCGTCGGCGGAGCGATCGTCGTGATCGGCGGAGTCGCCTCGGTGCTCGCCGGCCAGCCGGAAGCCGCCCACGATCTCGCGCCACTTGCCACGCCCGGAGACCTCGTCGCGCGATTCGGCCAGATGGCGCCGCTGCTGGCCGCGGCCGTCGCGGCGGCGGTAGTAATCGGAGTCGCGCTTCTCCTGGCGTTGAGGCGGCTCGACCCGGTCGCGGCGGCGATCGAGCTGCTGGTTCTCGGAGCGGCGATCGACGTCTGTATCGGCGGCGCAGCCGGCAGGATCGGCCATGCGACCAACGGCGACGTGCTGGGTGCCGCGGTGACCTGCGTGATGGGCGGGACGGCCGTGGTTGCCGGCGGCATCGTCGGCGTCCTGAGCCGCGAATGACGGTGCCGTCGTGACCGTGCCCAAGGCCGACCAGTCCAAGCACGGTCCGGATGAAGGCGGCCTTGCGTCGACCCCGCCGAATCGGCCCCGGCTTCGACCGTCGCGGACCTTCGAGAGCGGCATCGGGGCAATCCTGATGATCGACGCGCTGGCGCTGCTGCTGGTCATCGCCTCTGGGCCGGCGGCCTATCTGTGGATGGACTCGTCGCATCCGAGCCCGATCATCGCCACGGCCGCACCGGGAGCCAGTGCGACGCCAACGCCAGAGGCGACCTCGGGACCCAGCGCGAGCTCGCTCCCTGGAGGTTCGCCAAGCTCCGTCCCGGTCGTTTCGGGCGGGGCATCGCCGAAGCTGGTCGCGGGCGACGGCACGTGGGCCAGAACCGATCCGCTGCCGCAGGCGACATGGGCAACTGCGAGCGTGACCCTCCACGACGGTCGCGTCATAGCCCTCGGTGGGGCGACGGCACAATCGAGCTTCGATGCCGTGGCGTCGGCCCTGATCTTCGATCCGGCGACCGGCCATTGGACCGCCGCCACCGACATGCTCCAACCGCGTGCCTATGCCATGGCCGTGACGCTGGCCGACGGCTCCGTGCTCGTCGCCGGCGGCTCGCGTGACGGCCAGCCGCTCGACACCGCGGAGCGCTACTACCCGGGCAACGGGACATGGGTGGCGGCCGGACGACTCAACATTCCCCGTACCCAGGGAGCTCTGACTCTCCTCAAGGACGGTCGGGTTCTTGCGACCGGCGGCGGGATCGAAGGCGGACCGGACTGGAACGCGACCGCCTCGGCCGAGATCTTCGATCCGGCCGGCGGCACGTGGACGATGGTGGCTCCGATGGCGGTCGCCCGAGCCCGCCACACCGCGACGCTGCTGCTCGACGGCGAGGTTCTCGTCGCCGGGGGAGCGACGACATTCCACGGCGACGCCGGCTTCGTGACCGCGAAGGCCGAGATATTCGATCCCGGCACCAACTCATGGCGGCCGGCAGCCCCCATGTCCAAGCCAAGGTACGTCCATGCCGCGACGCTGCTGATCGACGGGCGGGTGCTGGTGGCGGGCGGCTGGTATGCCACCAGCAACAGCGACCCAAGCCACAACACGGCCGAGATCTACGATCCGGCGACGAACACCTGGGCGGCGACCGGGTCGATGACGGGCGCCCGAGCCGACTACAGCCTGGTCAGGCTGGCGGATGGTCGGGTGCTCGCGGCCGGGGGCGTCGATCCGGCGTACACGGTCCAGGCCAGCAGCGAGATCTACGACCCGGCGACGGGCGTCTGGGCCGCGACGGGCAAACTGATGGTAGGGACGATGTGGCCGGCGGTAGGCCTGCTCCCGGATGGGCGGGTGCTCATCGCGGGCGGGGCTTTGGACGCTCTCGCGGCGCATCTCACGGCCGCCTGCCAGATCTACTCGCCGACCCTCCCCTAGACCGCGGACCGGACCGCCTCGGCCGATGTCGCGCCGAGACGGGCGCAGGCCTACAGTGGACGCCGACGACACCACGCAAGAATCGGAGGCAGGGACGGGGTGAGGCTCCTGAGTCGAAGCAACCGGACGCGGGAAGATCGGCTCGCGGCTGGATCGATAGTCGTCATCGAGGGCGCGCGATCGACGACGATCTCCGTTCAGCCGGGCCAGAAGGTCGTCGTGGGGCGCGATCCCGGGGCGAACGTCGTGCTCAGCGATCCGCGCGTCAGCCCCAACCACACGCTCATCGAGCGCAGCGGGCCGGGCTGGCTGGTCCGCAGCCTGGATGCGGCGAACCCGACCTGGATCCTCGACCCCACCGGCCGGGCCCAGCCGATCTCGGTCGAGGTCGGCCTCCGATCCGGCGAGCTGGTCGTGGGCGGCTGCCAGCTGTTGCTGTATCCGCCGTCGTAGGATGGCGGGCGGCCTGCCCCTTCCGTTGACCGGCACCAGTTGACCGAGCCCGTCCGGAGGGACCTTCGGCTCTTGCCCCCTCGATGGCCCTGCGCGAGAACACCTTTGGCGCACGAGAGCTCGCTTGACGCTCCACTGCCGGCCCGCCGCGTCATCTGAGGAGGTTGCCTGATGACCAAGCCGTTCGACGCCGCGTTCTTCACCGGGACGCTCTTTGTCCTGCTCGCGTTCGCCGTCGCCTATGCAGCGCTCACGAACTCGTCGATGCCGATCGTCGGCAGCGGCCGCGGTGCTCTCGTCGCGCTGGCAGTGCTCGCCATGGCGGGCTGTGCCGTCGGCGGCATATCACAAGCCACCGCACTCGGTTGGTCGCATCCATTCATCGTGCTCGGCAGCTTGCTGGGCGTCATAGCTCTCCTGGTCGTTGGAGCCGGTCTCTTCGGCTGGGCTGGGCTGCTGCGCCCGGTCGTGCAGCTTGCGCCGGGCAACCTTGCCGTAGGAGCGACTACGGAGCGGCTCGCGATCCTCCTGCTCACGGCGCTGATCGCGCTCAAATGGGTGGTCGACGTCATCTTCGCCGTGTCCCAACAGCTGTCGCCGGCGTAGCGCTTTGGCGGCGGGCTCGCGCGGCCGGCCACGACACGTTGTCGGGCCGCAAGGCTTGGGCGATCACTCCCGAGGAGCAGGGGTTGGAGGGCCGTGTGGGATTCGAACCCACGACCAGCCGATTAAAAGTCGGCGGCTCTACCGCTGAGCTAACGGCCCTCGAGGACGCACGTGGGGGCGGTGCGCGACATAGTATCGCCCGCCGCCCCAATCCCGGTCTTGCTTCGAGGTCTCGCTACGGATTCAGGTCCTTGACCGCCGCAAGAAGCTGCGCATCGGTCGTCGATTGGAACTGCGCGGTCGTCATCGATGCCAGCGTCGTCGGGTCCACAGGCAGGGCGCCCGTCGCCAAGGCAACGGTCTGGTCCGGCTTGATCCCGACCCCGAAGATGCGATGGCCGTTTGGCGTCAGCCAGTAGCGGGTCCCGAGGAATATGACCGACCCGTCGGAGAGCTGGAACTGCTGCAGGACTGTTCCTGTTCCGAAGGTCGGCTCGCCAACGATCTTGGCTCGGTTGGAATCCTGGAGGGCTCCGGCCACGATCTCCGAAGAGCTGGCCGAGTCGTGGTCGACGAGGACGACGAGAGGCAGGCTCGTGTGGGTCTGGCTCGAATCGACGTTGATGTCCGTGTTGTTGCCGGCGGCGTCCTGCTCGATGTAGACGACGCCACTCTTGAGGAACTCGCTCGCCACTTCCTGCGCTTCCGTGGCATAGCCGCCGGGATTGCCGCGCAGGTCGAGGATGATCGACGTTGCTCCGGCCTTCTCCGCGGCGGTGATGTCGGTCTTGACCTGGTCACTCGCTCCGGTCGAGAACTCGACAAGGGCTATGTCGGCGGTATGAGTTCCGGGAATCATTCCCCAGCCTGCCAGCGGCACGTTGATGTTCGCGCGGGTCATCGTGAGGTCGACCGGTGTCGTCGATCCGATGTGCATGACGGTGATCGTTACCTTCGTGCCGGCGGTTCCGCGCACCTTCGCGGTCAGCTCATCGATGGTCAGGCCGGTGGTCGAGGAACCGTCGACCGCCGTGATCACGTCGCCGACCTTGACGCCGGCGGCCTCTGCCGGAGATCCGGCAACGACTCGATCGACCGTGAAGGCCCCGCTGGTGTCGGAGAGGATCACGCCGATGCCGGCGACGCTGGCGCTCAGCGACGCCTGGAGGGACTGGTATTCCTGGGGGGTCAGGAAGGTGGAGTGGCCGGTGTCGCCCAGGCTGTCGATCAGCCCCTTGATCGAGCCGTAGAGAAGTTGCTGGTCGGTGACCGACGAGCGACCGACGAAGTTCTGCTTGACGATCTGGACCGCCTCGTTGTAAAGGCTCGAGTCCTGGAGCGAGCCGTTGGGCGCGGCGGTGCTGCCAGGCCCGCCCGTCGAGGTCGTGTTCGGGAAGACTGAATGGTCGACCAGCATCCCGCCGGAGAAGGAGATCAGGCATGCAGCGATGACGACGAGAATCTGCGGGAGCCGGCTGGGCCGTCTGCGGCCGGCGTCCACGGCAGGCGGCATGGCTCCGTATCCGCCCGAACCGGGCGTCTGGCTCGAACCCCAGCCCGGCTGAGGCTGCCATCCCGGTGGCGTCGGGGGCTGCCCCCAGCTCTGGCCGGGCTGCCAGGCCGGCGGTGCGGGCGGCGCTCCCCAGCTCTGGCCCGGCTGCCAGGTGGGTGGAGGTGGCGGCGGCGGGGCGCCCCACTGGTTGGGATGGTTCGGCGGCGCGCCCCACTGAGGCGGTGCCGGAAGGGTCCAGCCACTCGGTGCGGCTGGCGGCGCGGGCGGCGCGGGCTGCCACGGGGCCTCTGGCGTGGTGGGTGCCGGCTCGGATGGCGGGGTCGCCGGCGGAGTGGTGGCGTCTGCAGAGCCACGCGGCTCCCCACCGTACAGTCCACTCGCTGCCGCGTCTGCCTTGGGATCCGGGCTCGGGGCATTGGCCGCGTCGTCGGGCGGCGCCCCCGAGCTGTCCCACTGCTTGTCGTCGCTTTGCATGCCAGGCCTCCACATTTCGCTGCAGCGCACATGATGGCCTACCTGAGCCGAGGCGAATGCTGAAGGGCCCCCGCGTTGCGACCGAGGTCGTACGATTTGCCCAGGAGATGCGACGGTGACGAACGGCGATCGAACTGCGGTTGAAACGGCGGCATGGCTCGGCCGATCGGACTCGATCGCGCCGACGGTGCTCGTGCTTGGCGGCTTCCTCACCGCTCCGCCGCTCTATCGCTCGCTGGTGCGCCGGTTGATCGACCGCGGTGCGGCCGGTGCGGTGGTCGGCGACGTCTGGACTCCGGACTGGCTCCTCGCCGGCGTCCGCGGCATCGGGCCGATCTGCAGCCGCTCGGCGAAGGCGCTGCGAGAAGCCGTCCACCTCTCCGACCAAGTCTCCGCTGGGGCGCCGCTCCTCGTGGTCGGGCACTCGGCCGGCGGGATCACAGGGCGACTTCTCACGGCGCCCGAGCCGATCGACGGTCGCAGGTTCGCGGCCTCGCCCTGGATCGGCGCGATCGTCAGCCTCGGCACTCCCCACCGACTCTCGGCCGGGCGCGGAATCGGACGCCGGATCAATGCCGTTGTGACTTCGATCGCCGACGCTTACGTGCCGGGCGCATTCTTCGCCCCGGAGATCGGCTACCTGTCGGTCGCCTCGCGCGCCATCCGCAGCAACCCCTGGGGTACCGGCCGCGAGCGCGTCGCCCATTTGCTGTATCGATCGATCATCGGCCGCGCAGCCGTCCCGGGCACGGAAGGTGACGGCCAGGTGCCCGTCGTGGCGACCGAGCTCGACGGTGCCCGCCGGATCGTCCTCGACGGCGCGATCCACGGACCCGGTGCCGGCGCTCGGTGGTACGGCTCGGAGGGCGTGGTCGACGAGTGGTGGCCGGTCGCGGTGGAAACCTGGCGTTCGGCGCTCCGGTCCCGCGAAGCCTCGGGCGGGGCGGTCGGTCGGGGCGTCAGAGGCGTCGCCTGACGGCCCTATTACCACTGCTTCCGCTGACTACGCAACTATCCGGTTTGACGGGCTCCTCGGGCATCGCTACAGTTCCCGGCGCGGGGTGGAGCAGCGGCAGCTCGTCGGGCTCATAACCCGAAGGTCGGCGGTTCGAATCCGTCCCCCGCAACCAAGCTCCTAAACGTGAAACCCGGCCTCAGGGCCGGGTTTCGTGCTATGTGTTGGATTGTCCGGTCCGCGCAGCTCGGATGGGCTTGACCGCGCTCTAGCTTTTAGCGGTCGGGGCCGGGATGCCGGTCGGCAGTGCGCAGGTGATTATGTTCTGGCTCTTGTTGTGCCCGTGATTGTCCTTGGCGATGGACGAAACCCACTGGCCATGGTTCTTGAAGCCGCTCGGCGTGGTCGCCTGGGCCGCAAGCGAAACGACGCAGCCGTGGTTCACCGGATGGCTGGCTTCGGCGCTGCCACCTGGCTCGGCAGCCTCGCTGGGCTTGGCCGCGTGGGTGGGCTCGGCCGCCTCTGACTCCTCAGGCGCCTCGCTGGGTTCGTTGCTCTCGGTCGCCTTGGCGTGATGCGCCGTTGCCGATGGCTGGGAATGGCTCGGGTCCACGGATAGTGGTCCTGCCGCGAGAACCGCGGTCGCCGAAAGGGCCAGGATGGCTAGTGCGATGGATGCCGCACGAAATCGCTGCATCGCTTCCTCCGTAGACTTTGCGCTCTTGGTCCCCGGTGCTGAAACGACAGTTGGATGAAAACGTTACGGGACGTGATGAATGCGCACCCGCTCTAGCCCCCCGGATCTAGTGCTGTCATCCCGGACCTTCTGACGTTCCGCGTACGCGGCGGACGGTCCGTGGGCGTCATGGTTGGGTGATGCGAGACGATCCGGGCGGTGTGTTGGCGGGTCGCTGGGCTGCGGGGTCGAGGGTCGGCGGGCGCGGCTAGGACGTGTCTCCTTATTCGGCGGCCCACGTGAGTGCGGCGGCCTCGCGGTTCAGGGGATGCCATCGAATGATTCGGAAACCGTGCTTGATGGCTGACCGGAGGGACGAGTCGAAACGGATGAGAGATCTCGTCTTAGCGCCTCACGGTGCCGTCTGCGCAGGTCATGGCTGCGATCGCCGGACGGCTCAGCGCAGCTCCTGGATGCGGATCAGGTTGCCCGCGGGATCGCGGAAGGCGCAGTCGCGAACGCCGTACGGCTGCTCGATCGGCTCCTGGACGACATCGGCGCCGCTGGCCTGCAGCCGCGCGAAGGCGCCGTCGAGGTCGGCGGTGGCCAGGAGGATGGCGGCGTAGGTGCCCTTGGCCATCATCTCGACGATGGTGCGGCGCTCGTCGTCGGTGACGCCGGGGTCTGCGGCCGGCGGCGCCAGGACGATGGACGTGCCGGGCTGGTCGGCGGGGCCGACCGTGATCCAGCGCATCCCGCCGTATCCGACGTCGTTGCGGACCTCGAAGCCGAGGGTGTCGCGATAGAAGGCCAGGGATGCGTCCGGGTCGTCGTGCGGGAGGAAGCTCGAGTGAATGGTGATGTCCATGGCGGTCATGCTAGGTGCCTCCCGTGAATGGTGATGTCCATAGCGGTCACTCTAGGTGACCTCGGTGACCGGCGCTTCTCGATTCCTGATCGGTCTGGTCACCTGTTTCGCCACGCACGACGGCATCCCCGCCGTCGCGCGCGCCGCATGGCGCCGGTAGGTGCTGGGCGGCATACCGACCAGCTCGCTGAAGCGACTGCTGAAGGTGCCCAGCGACGAGCAGCCGACCGCGAAGCAGACGTCGGTGACGCTGAGGTCGCCGCGGCGCAGCAGCGCCATCGCGCGCTCGATGCGCCGCGTCATCAGGTAGCTGTACGGCGACTCGCCGTAGGCGAGCCGGAACTCGCGGCTGAGGTGCCCGGCCGACATGTGCGCGCCGCGGGCGAGCGCCTCGACGTCCAGCGGCTGCGCGTACTCCCGGTCGATCCGGTCGCGGACGCGGCGCAGCCACGCGAGGTCGCGCAGGTGCTGCGCCGCGGCGGGTGTGCTGGTCACCTGCGAGATCGTGCCACATACGACTGTATGTAGAGCAGGATGAATGCCTACTCGACCCTGTTGAACACGCCCCTTTGCCGGTCGGGACGAGTCGAAACAGATGAGAGAACTCGTCTCACGGTGTCCGCGAGGGCCTCGGTCAGGTGCCGACGTAGGCCGCAAGGTGCTCGCCGGTGAGGGTGGAGCGGGCGGCGACGAGGTCGGCGGGTGTGCCCTCGAAGACGATCCGGCCACCGTCGTGGCCAGCGCCGGGGCCGAGGTCGATGATCCAGTCGGCGTGCGCCATGACCGCCTGGTGGTGCTCGATGACGATGACCGACTTGCCGGAGTCGACGAGCCGGTCGAGCAGGCCGAGCAACTGCTCGACGTCGGCGAGGTGGAGGCCGGCGGTCAGCTCGTCGAGGACGTAGATGCCGCCCTTCTCGGCCATGTGGGTGGCCAGCTTGAGCCGCTGCCGCTCGCCGCCGGACAGCGTAGTGAGCGGCTGGCCGAGGATGAGGTAGCCGAGCCCGACGTCGGCGAGCCGGTCGAGGATGGCGTGCGCGGCCGGCGTGCGCGCCTCGCCGGCGCCGAAGAACTCCTCGGCCTCGGTCACCGACATCGCGAGCACCTCACTGATGTCGCGCCCGCCGAGGTGGTATTCCAGCACCGATGCCTGGTACCGCTTCCCCTCGCACTCCTCGCAGGTGGTGGCGACGCCGGCCATCATCCCCAGGTCGGTGTAGATGACGCCGGCGCCGTTGCAGCTGGGGCAGGCGCCCTCGGAGTTGGCGCTGAACAGCGCCGGCTTCACGCCGTTGGCCTTCGCGAACGCACTGCGGATCGGGTCGAGCAGGCCGGTGTACGTCGCCGGGTTGCTCCGTCGCGAGCCGCGGATCGCGCCCTGGTCGCTCGACACCACACCCGCGCCGGCGGGGATCGACCCGTGCACGAGCGAGCTCTTGCCGGAGCCGGCGACGCCGGTGACGACGACAAGCACCCCGAGCGGGACGTCGACGTCGACGTCGCGCAGGTTGTGCGCCGTCGCGCCGCGGATCTCCAGCGTGCCGGTGGGCGTCCGCACCGTCTCCTTGAGGGCGGCCCGGTCGCTGAGATGGCGGCCGGTGACGGTGCCGCTGGCCCGCAGCCCCTCAACGGTGCCTTCGAAGCAGACAGTGCCACCGGCAGTGCCTGCGCCGGGGCCGAGGTCGACGACGTGGTCGGCGATCGCGATCGTCTGCGGCTTGTGCTCCACCACGAGCACCGTGTTGCCCTTGTCCCGCAGCTGCAGCAGCAGGTCGTTCATCCGCGCGATGTCGTGGGGGTGCAGCCCGATCGTCGGCTCGTCGAAGACGTAGGTGACGTCGGTGAGCGACGACCCGAGGTGGCGGATCATCTTGACGCGCTGCGCCTCGCCGCCCGACAGCGTGCCCGACGGCCGGTCGAGGCTGAGGTAGCCCAGCCCGATCTCCGCGAACGAGTCGAGGGTGTGCTGCAGCGTTGCCAGCAGCGGCGCGACGGACGGTTCGTCCAGATCCCGCACCCACGCGGCGAGGTCGCTGATCTGCATCGCGCAGGCGTCGGCGATGTTGATCCCGTTGATCTTCGACGATCGAGCCGCCTCGCTGAGCCGGGTGCCGCCACACTCGGGACAGGTGGTGAAGGTGATCGCCCGCTCCACGAAGGCGCGGATGTGCGGCTGCAGCGCGTCGACGTCCTTGGACAGGAACGACTTCTGGATCCGCGGGATCAGACCCTCGTAGGTTAGGTTGATGTTGTCGACCTTGATCTTGGTCGGCTCCTTGTACAGGAGGTCGTGGAGCTCGGTCTTGGTGTACGTGCGGATAGGCTTGTCCGGGTCAAAGAAGCCGCAGCCGCTGAAGATCCGGCCGTACCAGCCGTCGACGCTGTAGCCGGGGATCGTGAGCGCACCCTCGTTGAGCGACTTGCTGTCGTCGTACAGCGCAGACAGGTCGAAGTCGGTCACGCTGCCCATGCCCTCGCAGCGCGGACACATGCCTCCGGTGATGGAGAAGCTCCGTCTCACCGCCTTGCTGGACCCACGCTCGACGGTGGCCGACCCGGTACCGTGGGCCGAGGCGACATTGAAGGAGAACGCCTGGGGCGAGCCGATGTGGGGCTGCCCGAGCCGGCTGAAGAGGATGCGCAGCATCGCATTGGCGTCGGTGGCGGTACCGACAGTGGAGCGGGCGTTGGCGCCCATCCGCTCCTGGTCGACGATGATCGCCGTCGTCAACCCATCGAGGACGTCAACCTCCGGCCGCGCCAGCGTCGGCATGAATCCCTGCACGAAGGCGCTGTACGTCTCGTTGATCAGCCGCTGCGACTCCGCGGCGATCGTGTCGAACACCAGCGAGCTCTTGCCCGAGCCGGAGACGCCGGTGAACACCGTCAGCCGGCGCTTCGGGATCTCGAGGCTGACGTCCTTGAGGTTGTTCACGCGCGCGCCGTGCACGCGAATCAGATCGTGGCTGTCGGCAACGTGCAGCGCAGGCGACTGCGTGTCCGTCCTCGTGGCCATGCTCATCGTGTCTCCATCTGTTACGCGGAGCCGCCTGGCTCGATCTGACCAGACGCTGGCCGGGGTGACGCTCCGCGCAGGAACCAGGGCATCCACGCCGCTTCGGCCCGCGGCGCCTCCAGGCCCCGGCCACGCGGCGCGCCCCGCCGAGGCGTCAGAACAACCAGCGGCCGTCGCGCAACAGCTCGAGGTCGGGCAGCTCGGTCACCTCGGCGCACCGTCCGCCGAGGCACTGGCCACCCAGACATCGATGTCGTGGGTTTGACGTCCATTTGGTCGTACTAGAAGCCCAGTCAGGACCGCTCGGGCCGTCCCGCCTGGGGCGGGCCCAGTGGCGAGCTCAGTCCTCAGCTCACCGCTTTTTTCACGAGCGCGCCGATCCTTGCCTCGTCGGCGGGGGTCAACTCCTTGAGCGCGTAGGCGACGGGCCACATGGCGCCTTCGTCGAGGTGCGCCTTGTCGCTGAAGCCGAGCGTCGCGTACCTCGCCTTGAACTTCGCCGCGTCCTGAAAGTGGCAGACGACGTTGCCGTCTTTCGCGTACGCGGGCATCCCGTACCAGAGTCTCGGCGAGAGCTCTGGCGCGCTCGCCCTGACGATCGCATGGACTCGCTCGGCCATGACGCGATCGGGCTCCGACATCTCGGCGATCTTCGCGAGCACCTCGCTTTCCCCGTCCGCCTCGGCCGCGCCGCGGCGCGAGGATGCCCTCAGCTCCCGAGCGCGCTCCTTCATCGCGCTCTTTTCCTCGTCCGTGAATCCCTCGGACTTCTTGGCGATCGCGGTTGTGCTCCTGGCGGACTTCTGCGTGTCATTCATTGGAGGTTTCCTCTCTGCGAGATCCGATGGGGTCGACCCTGATGCGAGGGAGCCGCCGCCGCGGCGGCTCCCTCTAGAACTGCTCGGTCGTGACCTGGGTGAGCCGATGCTCGGTTTCGCGACGACGCTGAGCGCGGGAGCGGGGGTCGGCACTCATCGGTCCTGAAGCAGCCCGAGGACGTTGCCATCGGGGTCGGTGACGGTGGCCACCAGGCGGCCGCCACCGACGTCGTGCGCGGGCTCCTTCACGGTGGCACCGGCGGCGGTCACCTCGGCCAGCTTCGCCTCGATGTCCGGCACGTGCCAGTAGGCCACCGGTGAGGTCATGCCCTGCGGTCCACCGCCCGGCACCAGCCCGATGTGCTGGCCCGCGGCCTCGAAGCCGACGTAGTAGGACTCGTCGGTCTGCGGCGGTACGCCGAGCAGGGCGGCGTACACCGCCTTGGCCGTCGCCAGGTCGGACACGGGATGCAGCACGGTCTTGATTCCGTGGGTGGGAGAGCCGGTCATGTTCACTCCTAAGGTCGTGGTGGTGATGTCCATAGCGGTCACTCTAGGTGACCTCGGTGACCGGCGCTTCTCGATTCCTGATCGGTCTGGTCACCTGTTTCGCCACGCACGACGGCATCCCCGCCGTCGCGCGCGCCGCATGGCGCCGGTAGGTGCTGGGCGGCATACCGACCAGCTCGCTGAAGCGACTGCTGAAGGTGCCCAGCGACGAGCAGCCGACCGCGAAGCAGACGTCGGTGACGCTGAGGTCGCCGCGGCGCAGCAGCGCCATCGCGCGCTCGATGCGCCGCGTCATCAGGTAGCTGTACGGCGACTCGCCGTAGGCGAGCCGGAACTCGCGGCTGAGGTGCCCGGCCGACATGTGCGCGCCGCGGGCGAGCGCCTCGACGTCCAGCGGCTGCGCGTACTCCCGGTCGATCCGGTCGCGGACGCGGCGCAGCCACGCGAGGTCGCGCAGGTGCTGCGCCGCGGCGGGTGTGCTGGTCACCTGCGAGATCGTGCCACATCGCGCCGGAGGTGCCTAGCGCCGCTGGCGTCCCACCCCACTCCGCGTCCGCTCTGGCCCGGTCTGCTCCGCTTACGTCCTCGACCTGTTCAGGCCCTGCGGTATCCGCCACTCGTCCCACGTCAACACGTCTCGTTAGCAGTCAACTAGGGTATGGCTCCCAAGTGGTCGATGGTGATTGCGCCAATCTGGCCAGGTGACGCGTTCAGCTGAAGTCAGCGAGGCTGCGTGGCTTGGATCGAGCCGTTGATGCCTCAGGCGGTGGGTCGTAGTCGTCCGTGGCGTGATCAACGTCAGGTGGTCGAGGGCATCGTGTTCCGGTATCGGACCGGGGTGGCGTGGCGTGATCTTCCGGGGCGGTTCGGGCCGTGGCAGACGGTGTGGAAGCGGCATCATCGCTTCGCGACCGATGGCACGTGGGACAAGCTGTTGTGCGTGATTCAGGCTGAGGCCGACGCGGCCGGTCGGGTGGATTGGAACGTGTCGGTCGACTCCTCGATCGTGCGGGCGCACCAGCATTCGGCTACGGCCAAGCGCAGTGCCCGGGAGGATCGCACCGTGCTCGTCGAGCATACAGGGGCGGTTCGAATGACAAGAATCCGCGCTGCTGTCGGGACGAACCGGGCGATCACGCCCTCGGCCGCTCGCGCGGCGGGCTGAGCACGAAGATCCACGCCGCGGTCGACGGACGGGGCCGCCCGCTGGCCATCCTGCTCACCCCCGGCCAGGCCGGTGACGCGCCGATGATGTTGCCGCTGCTCGCGCACCTGCGTGTCCAGCGCACGATCGGCCGGCCACGGACCCGGCCCGACCGGGTGCTGGCCGACAAGGCCTACTCCTCGCGCGCGATCCGCGCTCACCTCAGGACCCGCGGCATCGGCAGCGTGATCCCCGAGCCCGACGACCAGAAGGCCCACCGCAAGCGCATCGGCTCATCCGGCGGCCGACCGGTGACCTACGACCGCACCGCGTACCGCGGACGCAACGTCATGGAACGCGCCTTCAACGGCTTCAAACACTGGCGCGGGCTGGCCACCAGATACGACAAGCACGCCATCGTCTACCGCGGCGGCCTCGTCCTCGCAGCCGTGCTGCTCTGGCTCACCGACTTAGGAGACACGTCCCAGCGGGGTCGCAGGTCGGCAGGGCAGTCTAGCGGCGGTTCCTGGCATGGCAGTCGACGCAGTCCCTCGCCCAGGGCAGAGCCTCGAGCCGCTCCGGGGCGATCGGTTTGCCGCAGCTCTCGCACCGCCCGAACGTCCCGGCTTCGATTCGGCGCAGGGCGCCCTCGATCTGGCCGAGGTGCTGCTCCTCTCGCCCGCGGAGCTGCTGGCCGCGCTGGCTTTCGGAGACTTCCGTGGAAGAAGCCGTCTGGGCGCCATGGGCGACCCGCGGATGCTCGACCTCCTCGGACAGCTCAAGCCGTATCCGTTCGCGCTCGCTTTCGAGCGTCCGCCGTGCGACTTCCACGAGGTTCGCGTCCATGACTCGCATCGTACGCCGCTCGATGAGGTAGTGCGCGCCTATCCGAACACGGTCGTGCCAATCGTGGCCCTGGGCTGCGAAGCCTCTCGATTGCGCGCGTGGCGCCGTAGGCAGCCTGCCATAACTCGGCCTAGACTCTTCTCGGAGTTCAACCGCCAGCGGCCGGTCGGATCCGGCCAGCCAGTCGGCCAAGGAGCACCATGGCACCAGCGAAGGATCCCGTCTGCGGGATGGAGGTCGACACCGCCACCGACCTCAAGTTCGAATATGAAGGCGAGACCTACTACTTCTGCAGCCGCGGCTGCAGGCTCGACTTCGAGGAAGATCCGGAGAAGTACCTCGACCCTGAGTACGAACCGCAGATGTAGGTCTCTCGGCCGCAAGGTCGGCCGCCCCGGACCCGGCTTGCGTGGTACGCTCAGAGCGAGCGTTGGGAGTGCCGCTGGGCCTCCAGCCTGATATGAATCCACGACTCCAGGAGAAGCCCGATGGCCTACATAATCGCTGAGCCCTGCATCGATGTGATGGACACGGCGTGCGTATCCGTCTGCCCGGTCGACTGCATCCACTTCGAGGAGGGCGTCGACCGCACTCTATACATCGATAACAACGAGTGCATCGACTGCGGCGCTTGCGAGCCCGAGTGCCCGGTCAACGCCATTTTCGTCGAGGAGTCCCTCCCGGCGCAGTGGGCCGCCTACACTGAGGTCAACGCTCTCTGGTACACGGACAAGGAAGCCGCCCGCGCCAAGGTCAACGCGCTGAAGCCGGCCTGATTTCCGCGATAACTCGTGGGCGCCCGGCCGTTTGGCCGGGCGCTTCCGATTCCGGCGGGGGCAGGGCGGCTGAGCTCGGGCCGCTGAGTGCCCGGCGGCTGAGCGCGGGCCGCTGAGTCCGGAACCGCTCCGGCTAGACTTGTGCGATGCGCATCGTATCCCTCTTGCCGTCTGCGACCGAGATCATCTGCGCCCTGGGGCTGCGCGATCGGCTCGTCGGGATCAGCCACCGCTGCGACTTCCCACCGGAGATCGAGGGAGTGGCGGTCGTCACGCGCGCCATCCCCGCCGGCGCGGCAGCGGCCGCAGCGACATCGGCGACAGCTGCGCGCGGCGGCTTCGCAGAGGGTGCCGGTATCGACGACGAGCTGGGGCTCAGCCAGCTCGATCGGGCTCTGCTGCTGACGGTCGAGCCGGAGCTGGTGATCGTGGGCCAGCGCGGCCGCGGGCCGGGACCGCGTGAAGTGGAGGCCGCTCTCATTGGCATTGCCGTCTCGCCGGAGATCGTGTGCCTGGATCCCGTGACACTCGAAGGGATCTTCCACTCGCTGATCACGCTCGGGGCAATGACCGAGGCCGAAGACGATGCGATAGAGCTGCTCGAGGCTCTGCGCGAGGATCTGAGTGATATCGAGCAGACGGTCGTGGCGCGCCACGATCAGGGCCTCCGACCAAAGCGGGTCGTGGTGCTCGAGGGTCTGTCGCCACTGAGAGCCAGCGGTCGGTGGGTACCGGAGCAGGTTCGCCGCGCCGGTGGTTGGGAGCTGCTCGGTCGCGAGGGCGAATCGTCATCGCCCACGTCGTGGAAGGCCATTCGCGACGTCGACCCGGAGATGCTGCTCTTCGCCCCTTCGGGACTGACCGTTCTGGAGGCCCAGGCGGTCTGGCGAGCCACCGAACGGCCGGAGTTCTGGGACGACCTCGAAGCCGTCAGGCGTGGCCAGGTCTTCTTCGTCGAGCCGGTGTACTTCTCCCGGCCGGGCCCCCGCGTCGTCGACGGCGTCGGCATGCTCGCCGAAATCTTCGACCCCGAAGGCTTCATCGACGCGTCCCCCCCGGACAGCTGGACGCCGCTCGTCGAGTAGCTAGGGCCAGCCCGGACACAGGCTGCCCACTGGCGTTGAGGGACGACTAGCCGACGAGCCCGGGCACAGGCCCACTGGCGTTGAGGGCCGGATCTTCGCCTCACGGCCCGGAGGAACAGGTCGACCTCAGCCCGAATCTGCGCAGTATCTTCGCAGTACGTCCACCTGGGTTTCAGGATTAATTCAGTCGCCAGAGCCAATCTTCCCATCAGCTCCTCCCTTCCTCCCAGGGCTAAGACGAGAACAGACAGCCGGTCGCTTTCCTCCCTCAGCGACCGGCTCTCGTCTGTCTAGGGGGTCGCGCGACCCGGAGCGTTCCGTCGGCTTGCGGCCCGTAGCACGCAATTAGGCGCGAAACCGGCCCTCCTCGGCCCCTGACCGCGCCTATACTCGCCGACATGTCGCCTCTTTCGAACCGAACCGTAGCGACAATCGGCTCAGGAGTGATGGCCGAGTCGATCATTGCCGGGCTGCTGCGCGGCAAGCTGGTGGAACCGGGACAGATCGTCGGCAGCGAACCCAGAGCCGAGCGGCGCGAGGAGCTGGCGCGCCAGTACGGCGTCCGGATGGTCGCCTCGAACCTCGAAGCAGCGCGAGAAGCGGACGTCATCCTGCTCTCGGTCAAGCCGCAGACGCTCACCAAGGTCGGTCACGAGCTCGGCGGCCATCTCCGCCCCAACCAGCTCGTGGTCTCGATCGTGGCGGGCGCGAACTGCAACGTTCTCACGAACCTCCTCGACCACCGCGAGGTCGTTCGCAGCATGCCAAACACCCCCGCGCAGATCGGACGCGGCATGACCGTCTGGTATGCCACGCCCGAGGTCACCGAGGAGCAGGCCGACCAGGCCCGCGTCTTGCTGCGCGCCCTCGGCACGGACCTCCAGGTCGAAGACGAGCGCTTCGTCGAGATGGCGACCGCGGTCAGCGGCACCGGCCCGGCCTACGTGTTCCTCGTCATGGAGGCCTTGATCGACGCGGCGGTCCACCTCGGTTTCCCGCGTCATGTCGCCCACGACCTGGTGATCGAGACGCTCGAGGGCAGTACCGCCTTTGCCAAGGCCACGGCCCAGCACCCCGCGGTCCTGCGGAACATGGTCACGTCGCCGGGCGGGACCAGCGCCGCCGCCATCCACGAGCTCGAGTCCGGCCGACTCCGCACCGTGCTGTCCGAGGCGGTATGGGCCTCGTACCGGCGGACGATCGAGCTGGGCGCCGACCTGGAGAAGGGCCTTGGGCTGAACGAGGGGTCGACAGACGCGTCCGTGAACGGCAAGGCGGCCCGCGCGGCCGGGCCAGGGGCATCGGCTCGCCGGTTGGGTCGCTGACGTGCCCGGCGCGACCGACCCTGGCGCTTCTACTATGCCCGAGGGCCTGCTGGCGATATTCGCCCACCCCGACGACGAGAGCTACGGTGCCGGCGGAGTGATGGCCCTTGCGGCGGCGGCCGGAAATCCGGTCTGGGTCCTGTGCGCGACCAACGGCGACCAGGGTGGACGGCCGGGCGAGATGGGCGTCGACCATTCGCTCGATCCGGAGATCCGGCGCGAGGAGCTGGCCTGCGCCTGCCGGGAGCTGGGCATCGCCGAACCGATCTTCCTCGGCTATCGCGACTCGGGCATGGAGGGCTGGGGTGCGCCGGAGGGCGCGTTGAGCCGCGCCCCACAGGACGAGGTGGTGGAGCGGATTGTCGCCGTGATCCGGCGGCTCCGGCCGGCCGTCATCGTCACCTTCGATCCAGGTGGGGTCTACGGCCACCCGGACCACACGACGTGCTCGGCCACAGCCACGGCGGCGTACCTTCGGACGGCCGCGGAGCCGGGCGGCCCGGTTGCGCTGTACCACCAGGCCCTGCCCCGCTCGTTCGTGGCCGGCATGCAGGCCGCGATGGAGGCCGAGCGGCGCCGCTCCGGCGACGATAAGCCGCCGTCCGAGGACGATCTGCGCCAGCAGGAAGCGTTCCAGAAGCTGGCGCGACCGGATGAAGAGATTACGACCGTCGTTTCGATCGTCCCGGTTGCCGAGCGCAAGATCGCCGCCCTGGCCTGCCACGACAGCCAGATGCGCGGCCGTCGCTGGGACGATCCCGAACAGCGAGCCGAGATGGAGCGGATGTTCGGCAGGGAGACCTTCGTTCGGGTCCACCCGGCGCCGCACCCGGGCGAAAAGGAAGGGCGGTTCATGGCGCTGAAATGGGGCGACTCGTGATCCAGCGGCGCGCCGCCAGAGGGGGATCGACCGCCGACGCGGCCCGAGCCGGGGCATCGGCGGGCTCGTCCAACCGCGCAGTTGCGCCCGATGTGGCGGCTACGGCCCCGGGTGACGGCGCGTCAGACCACGGCCACTCGCTCGCGCCGCCCGCGCCCGGCGTTGCCGGCGATCCCACCGGCGGCGCCGCAGTCGAAGAGGCGCCCCCCTCCCGGGTCGTGGCCGAACCCAACCGCGCCGCCTCGGATCTGGGCCGCGCTCGCAGGCCCTCACGCGACGGGCTCACGATCGAACAGGCCGCGGCCGTCGAGTCGCCGCGTGAATTCCGCCTCTCGCCCGACGGCCGCCGCATCGCATTCACGGCCGAGGCCGCCGGCGCCCGCCAGATCTTCCTCATGCCGGTTCGCGGTGGATACCCTGAGCAGCTGACCGCAACCGAGAAGCCGGCCTCGGATCCGCAGTGGTCGCCCGACGGCCGCCGCATCGCCTTCGTCCGCGACGACGCAATCTGGATGATCGACGTCGAAGGTTCGCACCAGGCGCTGGTGACGCAGCATCCAGCCGGGAACCGATCGCCGCGCTGGTGCGCCGACGGCCATCAGATCGGGTTCATCTCGCGCCGGCGCGGGTGGGATCAGCTGTGGCTCGTGGATGCACCCGTGCCGCGCCGGGGCCGGCCGGCAACTCGGCCGCGGTCGCCCGAACCGGTGCCGCTCAGCAAGGCTGGCGTGGACGTCGGTGAGTTCGTGTGGTCGCCGGACGGCCGCCGGGTCGCCATCGCGTCGCAGCGGCTGCCAGACCTGCTGACGTCGCAGGTTCATATCGTCGACGTGGCCAGTGGTGCGGAACGGCTGGTCGCCGGCGAGGCATCCTGGGATGTGGGGCCGCGCTGGCTGCCCGATGGCTCGGGCCTGCTCGTCGTTTCGGATCGGGACGGACCCTTCCAGGTGGTACTCGTCTCAGCGGACGGCCGCGACGAGACGGTCCTCACCAGCGGACAGCACGAGCACGGCGAGCCGAGCGGCGGCACGGGCTGGGTGGCCCTGCCGTCGCCGGACGGAAAGCGCTTCGTCCATATCGAGATTCGAGACGGGCTGATCGATCTGCTCGTCGGCGACCTGCCAAACGGCGCAGGTGGTTCGCTGCCAGACGGCGGCCGGCGTTCGGCGGTGGTGAGCCCGCATGAAGGTCTGTGGAGGATCGCCGGCTGGCTGCCCGATTCGTCGGCTTTGGTCGCCACGGGCATGACAGAGCGCACGCCGGATGACCTGTGGTTGCTGCCGATGCCCGAGGTCGTCGGCGAAGGCGCCCGGCCTCGCCAGCTGACCCACTCGCTTCCGACCGTGATCGACACGGCTCGTTTCGCCGCGGGGACGCGCGTCTCGTTCAAAGCACGGGACGGGTTGGCGATCGAAGGCACGCTGTATCTGCCGCCGAGCGTGGTCGCCGAAGAAGCCACGCGGGTGCCCTGCGTCGTGCACTCGCACGGTGGCCCCACGGCGCAGGCGTACCGTGACTGGCAGCCGTTCCGCCAGCTCGTCGTCGAAGCGGGCATGGCGTTCCTCTCGGTGGACTTCCGCGGCTCCACTGGCTACGGCCGTGAGTTCCGCCTCGCCAACATGGGCGAGTGGGGCCATGCCGATGCCTTCGATGTCATCGACGCGGGGCGCTGGGCCGCGGCACAGCTATGGTGCGACGGGCGGCTGGCCCATTACGGCGCCTCATACGGTGGCTACATGACGCTGTGCGTCCTCACGGAGGAGCCGTCCATGTGGCGGGCGGGCGTCGACCTCTACGGCGACTCGGAGATCGCCGAGAGCTACGGTCACGGCGACCGGCCTGGCCGGATCGACCTGGAACGCATGATGGGCAAGCCCGACGATCCGTCCGCTACCCCGGGCTATCGCCGAGGTTCGCCGCTCTATCGGGCGGAGAGGATCGAGGCCCCGCTGCTGATCCTCCACGGCCGAAAGGACAAGCGAGTCGTTCCGCTGATGTCCGAGAAGATGGTCGAGGTGCTCGAGATCGAGGGCAAGCACCACCAGATTCACTGGTACGACGAGGAGGCTCACGGCTGGCAGCGGCGCGAGAACAAGCGCGATGCCTGGAAGCACATCCTCGACTTCCTGCGGCGCCACGTCCAGGACCAGGTGGACGAGGACTGAGAAAGGGGACCGGCGATGTGGGGACGTCGACAGCGGGTGGACCTGGCCGACACGCCGCAGATGGCCGCGTTCTTCGAGAGGCTCGACCACCTCAACAAAGAGCAACTCCTGAGCCTGCATGCCGCCTGGCAGGGAGCGAGCCGAGCGGTGCATGAGGACGCGTGGACCTCGGTCCGGGTCGTCGGCGCTCGAGACGGATTGACCAAGGAGATCGAACGGGTGCGCAACAAGGCTCTCCGATGGGCTTCGCGTGGCTCCAACACGATCCCGTACCAGTTGGTCGACGATTCGGAGTGGCTTCAGGTCAAGATCGACGCCGGAGGCGCGATCGTCGATGCCGCGCTAGCCATCGCGCTCGGCGACCGTCTGGACGAAGACGCTCACTACGCCCTGATCGGACCCTGGTTGCAGGCTACACAGGCGGTCGAATAGCCCGCGTTCACATGAAGCTCCGGGCGCCGGCGGACGGCTTCGTTGCCCAACCGGTCCCCCGCACGGCTTTCCGTCAGCAGATGTAGGCTGCCGGCGTGGCAGACCTTCGAGTTGAGTTGCTGGTGATCGAGGACTGTCCGCATCTCGAGCAGGCCCATCGCGACCTCGAGACAGTTCTCCGCAAAGGCATCATCGAGGTGCCGATCCAGGTGGTGTTCGTTGGCAGCTCCGACGATGCCGAGTTCCTCGGCTTCCAGGGCTCGCCGACGATCCGCATAAATGGCGAGGACGTCGTCCCACAGCCCGAGCTGCCGGTCGCGCTCGGGTGCAGGATCTACCGCGACGTCGATGGCGGGATGCTCGGCTCGCCACCGATCGAGGCGATTCGAGCGGCAGTCGACGCCCACCGCCGGGGACGGCTCGAGGCTTTCCAGCGCGAGGAGGCGGCCAAGGTGGCCGACTTCGCGCGCCAGGCGGCGGCGTCCGAAACCTCAGACGAGTCCGAAAAGCGGGAGGACTGAGCACATGGGGTTCGCGGAGAACGTCCGCATGATGCCGAACCGGACGATGCGTTCCTTCTTGATCTCGCTCTCGCATCGACGGTCCCTTGCCCGCCTGGCCGTTCGCAGCCCGCTGACCCGTCCAGTGGTGGCGCGATTCGTGGCCGGCGAGACGCTCGACCAGGCGCTGCCCGCGATCGCCGCGCTCAAGGCCGCCGGGCTCAGAACCACCGTCGACGTCCTCGGCGAATCCGTCACATCGTCCGAGCAGGCGTCCACCGCGGTAGATCGGTACCTGGCGACCGTCGCCGCTCTCTCCGAACGGGGCCTGGACCCGAACGTCAGCCTCAAGCTGACGCAGATGGGCCTGGAGATCGGCCCGGAGGTGGCCCGGGCCAACGTGATGCGGATCGTCGAAGCGGTCCGTGACGTGGGCGGCTTCATGCGGTTCGACATGGAGGACCACACCCAGACCGATGCCACTCTCGAGATCTGGCGGGCGGCGCACGACGCGTATCCACAGGTCGGCGTGGTGATCCAGTCCGCCCTCCGCCGCAGCTCCGCGGACGTCGATGCGTTGATCGCCGCCGATGGCCGGGTCCGGCTGTGCAAGGGCGCGTATGCCGAGCCCGGCAGCGTCGCGTACCAGAGCAAGGCGGCCGTGGACGCGAACTACGTCCGATTGATGGAGCGGCTGCTGCTGGCGGACGTGTATCCGGCGCTGGCCACCCACGACCCCAAGCTGATCGCCAAAGCGATCGAGTTCGCCGAGTGCAAGGGGATCGGCCGCGACCGGTTCGAGTTTCAGATGCTCTATGGCATCAGGCGCGACCTGCAGCGGATGCTCATCGATCGAGGCTACACGGTGCGGATCTACGTCCCGTACGGCGGCGAATGGTATCCGTACTTCATGCGCCGGCTGGCCGAACGACCCGCCAACGTGGGCTTCATGCTCCGCGCGATCGTCAAGGAAGAGGGGCGCCGCCTGCGCGGCCACTGACTCGTGCGTCGAGGCGCCTGTCGGGGGGTCCGCGACGACCGGCGGGCGCCGGACCTCGATGTCTACTCGACCGGCTGGCGCAGGACCGTCTTGAGCTTCGCCGGATCGGCCCGGCGCGGGTCGCCGAGGTAGATCTCGTGGTGGGCGCCGCGCGGCCGGCAGCCCTGGGCGGCGATGAAGGCGTGGAGCCGCTCGATCGTGGGCCGTTCCTCGCTGTAAGGGCCGACATGCATGACCTGCGCGCACCTGCCTTCGCGCCAGCGCTCGAACCGCATCCGGCCCAGGGCATCGGAGTCGCCCTTCTTGCGGCGAACCTCGGCCACCGCGCGCTCGAAGACGGCCGGGGTGACATCGTCCGAGACGGCAAGGAGCGCGCGCCAGCCCCACCGCTCCGGCGGCACGTTCATGTCGAAGGTCTCGTCGTCAGAGGTGTACCACAGGGCCTCGAGCGGCAGGATGGGCATTGCCACTCCGTCGCGCTTGAGCCCGAACTTGATCGTGTACACGACCGGGAAGAGCGCCGCGAAGGCCTTCTGGAAGTCAGTGGTTGGGTAGTCGGCGCCCTCGTCGGGAGCTCCCTGGCCGTCGATCATCAGATAGCCGAGCTCGGGGACGTCGACGAGCACGGGTTCTCGCGGGGGGTTCAGGAGCGGCGACAGGGCCTTCCTGAGATCGGGTTTGGACGAGGAGCCCACCTTCGCCGCCGACGCGGTATCGGCTCTGGGAGAGGTCTTGACTGCCATCGATTGCCACCTCAATGCGTGTTTGCGGTGACTTGTACGGCCTCAGTCAGTGTGAGAGTCAAGCCCGAATTGCCACCTCCGCATCGAGCGCTGCAGCCAGCTGCTTGCAGTGTTCCTCGATGTGGCCGGCCAGCATCGTGTCCACGATCTGCCTGAGGGTCATTTCTCCGCGTTGCTTGTGGAGGCCGCGTCGTGCGGCCTGGCGCTCGTCCAGCTCGAGCAGGCGTCTCAGGACGCGTTCGAGAGAGTTGTCCAGACGGGCGTAGAGCTCGGAGCTCGGCAGGGTTCGGTCCCGGTCGACCGTGAGAATCCGGACCAGGTCGTTGGGCTGGCGCCCGAAAGGCACCGGTTCGAGCGGTCCCGAGAGCACGCGTTCGATCTCGCCGAGCCAGTAGGGGAGCATCTCGTCGATGTGGGCGAGAACCTCGCGGCCGACCCAATCGCGCCGACGAGGCAACTCCTCCGGCGGTGGCGCGCTCAGCTCGACTCGGGCACGCATCCGGACCAGATTGTCTCGGGCGGTGCGCATTCGTTCGACCTGGCTGTAGAGGATCGCCATGTTTGGGTTCGTTCTCCGAGGTGGGCCGACTCATGTCGCCGGCCGCAATAGCGCGAAGCGTAGCGGCTTCCAAGCCGGATGTGATCCCCCGTAGCGGCGTTTCCCGGCCGCACCGGAGTGGTTCCGTCAGGCACCGCACCGGCTCTGGCCCGGACGGCCGGGCGGTCAGATTTCCTCCAGCACCACCGGCCGGGATTCGGAAGGCGTCGAGAACTGCGCCAGCAGGACTCCGGTGAGCACGATCGCGGCGCCGACGACTCGGATCGGCGAGAAAGCCTCGCCGAGGAACGTGATCCCAAGGAAGATCACCACGATCGGTTCGACCGTTGCCATCAGCGAAGCCTGCGCGGCGCCGATCCTGGCGGCCGACGCGTAGAAGGCCTGGATCGCCACCGCGGCCGCAAAGACGCCGATGCCGATCAAACCGGGCCACGCCGCCACCGGGATCTCCGACGGCAAAAGCGGTTCCCGAGCAAGCAGGCCCAGTGCCAGCGTAGCGATCCACGTCCCGGTCATCATGATCGCCCCAGCGACCGGTGGAGACACCTCGGCCCCCCTGCCCTTGGATCGCATGTCGGCCGTCTGCCCTGGCCGCTCGCCGGCCATCCAGGCGGTCAGGATGATGTAGACGGAGTAGAAGACCGGCGACAGGAGGGCCAGGATGATCCCACCCTGGTTGGTGTTCGGATTCACGCCCCCGATGGTGAGAACGGTCCCCATGATCACGATGGCTAGCGATCCCCACGCCAGTCTGCCCTGGAACTTGTAGCCGAGACGAAGGGACAGGACGGCCACCAGGGCCGGATAGGCGCTCATCAGAAGTGCAACGAGCGAGATGTCGATCCGCTCGATGGCGGCGTAGTAGACGCTTGCGTTGACGAGGAAGAAGGCGCCCGTGAACAGAAGTCGGGCGACGGTGCGCCGATCCAGCTCTCGGAGCGCTGCTCGAGCACGCGGCTGGATCAGCAGCCAGGCCCAGCTGACGATCGTGGCAAAGGCGAAGCGCCACACCAGCATCGCGATCCAGTCGACGCCTGCCGGAAAGACGTAGGCCTTGAAGAAGAGCGGCCCGGTTCCGTAGGCGGCACCGGCAAGGGCCCCCAAACCGATGCCAACGATGCGTCGACTATCCATTGGCGAAGGCTACCAGGAGGCTCCTCCGTCACGCTGGACGACCTACCACTGCGGGTGGTACGCGGTGTGGGGCGCGTGGTGACGGGTGGACTCAGTCGGTGACGGAACGACGCGCTGCGTTTGGAGTAGTACCCGCCCCACCCCCGGCCCCATCCATCCAGACTACCGCCTGAGTACCGTTCGGAGGGTACGAGTGAGTCATATGCCCCTCGTCCCCTCGCGCCTACGATCTCCACCATCGAAGCGGTCGAATGACCGCCAGGTGTGAGGTCGGATGCGATGACTCGGGCCCGCGAACGCTGCCCTCGCTGCGGGAAGCGCCTGGTGAGCACGCGCTTCGACACCACTTTCCGACTGCCGGACCGAAGCGAGCGTCTGTGCTTCGGCATCCCGGGCGGGCTGTGCGAAGACTGCCACCAGCTGTACATCGACCCGGAGCTGATCGAACTGCTCGATCTGGGTCAGGGCCGCTGCGTCTTCGCCATCGAGAGCGATCTCGTCCTACAGGAACAGGCCTGGTCCAGCGCCGACTGATCGCGGCGCTCCCGTTCTGGTTCCTCGTCGCCCGTCTCGTGACGCGTTCCGCCAGGCTCCGCCGCCCGCCCGGCTTGCTCTGGCGGCGCACAATCGAATACGTGAGTGATCTGGATCGCGCCGCCGAAACGTCCCTTTCCGATGACGGTCCCGCCGTCCGCCGGCCTGCCGGCATGTGCAGGGGTCCGGGCCATATCGTCGTCTACGGCAATCCCGCCTTCATCGGCGCCTTTGGAGCCAGGGCCGTCGGAATGCCGGCGCGCGAGAGCCTGCTGGATCTTCCCCCGGCTGCATTCACGCTGCTGGACGCGGTGCTGTCGCGCGGTAAGCCGCTCGCGCGCTGGATCCGCTATGGCGGCGAGGAATGGCGGATGACCGTGGTCCCGCGAGTGGATCCGGACGGCGAGGTCTACGGCGTGTCGTTTCATCTGCGGGCTCGATCCGACGGCGCTCCGGAAGCGACCGACAAGGCCTGACTACCCGTCCCGCCCAGCCGGCGCCCTTCGGCCCGTCCTCAACGGCTGGCGGGGCGCCGGACCTTCTCCGCGATCCACAGGCTGATGGCGGCTCGGCGGCGCATTTCGCCGCCCCCGGCGTGACCCTTGAGTGTGGCATCGAGCTCGAGCAGCCCGGCGAGAGCGGCGTCCAGCTCGGGTAGCGTCCAGGTTCGGGCCTGCTCGGCGAGCTTCTCCGCTCGATAGGGATTCAGCTTGAGCGTGCGGACCAGGACCGCCGCCGACGTCCCGCTGTCCAACAGATCCAGGATCTCGATCAGCTCACGGATACGGCGGTGAAGGTGGACGACGAGTACCGGACCGGGAACCTCGTCGAGCCGATCGGCCAGCTCGGCGGCCTCCCGCGCACGGCGCAACCCGATCGCATCCAGGAAAGCCCACGTCGATCCCGGAACGGCGTCCGCAACGAGCGCCTTGACGTCTTCGGGGCCGATCTGGCCGTCGAGTCGGTAGAGGGCAAGCTTTTCGAGCTCGGCCACCGCCAGCTCACCCTGACGGCTGCGGTTGACGTCGCTTTCGCGAACGTTGGCTCCGACGCGACGACCCAGTTCGGCGGCGGCGGCGGACGTGATGCCGATCCCGCGCTCGCGCGCTCGATCGGCGATCCAGCGGGCCATGCCGTCCTGCGTCGGGGAGCGGAATTCTCGGACCTCGCCGCCCGCGGCGGCAACGCCGTTGCGCAGGTTCTCCAGCGACGCGGGTCGGCGGACCGTGCCATCGACGGTATCGAGGAATGCGAGCCCGTTGCCGGGCGCCACCGATGCCAGGGTCTCGGCCAACCGCGCCGCCAGCGGCTTGGTGGAGACGAGCGGCGCGGGTTCGGCCACGACCACGAGAGTTCCGCCGCCGAAGAGCGTTGCCGTGGCCACCTTTTCGGCGATCTCGTCGGCGGTGGTCGTCGATCCGGCGAGCCGGACGCGGTCCAGCGGCGGGCCGTCGCCGGCAATCCTGCCGGCAAGCGCGTCCGGGCCTCGAGAGACGCCGTACGCATCGTCGCCCCAGTAGTAGCCGAGCGGCGCGGTCGGGGCCATCAGTCGGCCACCTCACGACTGGCGCCACGGCGGGTACCTCGGTGCGCCCTGGCGGCGCCAGCTGCGCCGCGGCGGGCGCCTCCGGTTGCCGGCGGGAGTGCCGCGGCGATGGCGCGCCACGTCCAGGCCAGGCGCCGTACCTCGGCCGGTGCCACGCCGGCAAGAGTGCATGCGCGACGTTCGATCTCCTCTGCCCGGGCCCGCACTTCGGCCAGCGTCTCCGCGGTCCAGCTGCCTCGAGCGCGATGGGCGCGCTCCTCCGGAGGGTAGCGGCGCTCCCACGACTCGAACCGCTCTGCCATCGACTCGAGGCGCTGGCCGGCCCGCTTGTCCGCGTACGCGACGACCAAGGCCTCGGGCGAGGCCGAAGCGAGCCAGCCTTCGTACCAGCCCCTGTCGGCCAGGCGTGATACCGGATGACCGACGACCACCGGCCCGAGCTCCGGGTAGCCCTGTCGAGCGAGCCAATCAGCCGATCCCTGGCCGTGGACCAGCCCATCCACGAGCGGCTTGATTCGATCGAGTTTGTCGACGTCATGCAGCAGCGAGGCCGCCTCCACGAGGCGGCGGTCGAGCGATCGACCAGCCGAAACCGCCCGCCATGCCAGCCATCCTGCCGTCTCCGCGACGGCCCGCGAGTGGCGGAGGTGCCAGGCTGGGGGTTCGAGCGATAGAAGCAGTGCCGCGCTGTCGCGACGGTTCGGGACGGACATCGCGTGAATCGTACAGGAGCCCGAACCAGGCGGACGTGGCTGCCGGCGCCCCGGTTGCACCGGCAGCTGCCGGCCACGGTCTGGCAGCCGCGACCGCAGCCGGCCACCATCCCTCGGGCTCGACGGCCGCGGCCCCGGACGAGACGACCGTAACTGCCGCCCGGTCGAGCATCGTGTCGACCGTGCCGTCCTGGTCGGTTCGCAGGACGCGCGACGAATGGGCTCGCAAACGGGCCATGGTGCCGCCGTTTGGGTGTCCGTACGTGTTGTTTGCCCCTACGGAAACCACCGCGACGGAAGGGCGGAGGACGGCCAGCAGCACATCCGAAGACGCAGTGGCGCTGCCGTGGTGCGCCACTTTGAGCATGTCGAGCGTCGGCAAGCCTCGCCCGACGAGGATCGGGTCGACGTCATCCTCCGCATCGCCGGTCAGCAGGAACCGGCGACCTTCGAACTCACCGAGCAGAACGACCGATGCATCGTTCGTCTCTCTGTTGGCGGTTGCGTTCGGGTCCAGATCGCTCGCGCGGACCCTGCCGTCGTCGGGCCACAGAACGGTCAGCGTCGCGTCGTCGAGCCGCAGAACTTCGCCGGTCGCGAGTCGTTCGGGTTCGATCCCTCGCGCCGACAGGGCGGACTTCCAGGCGCGATACGCGTCGGTATCGACGGACCAGCCCGACTCGAAGGCTCGACCAACCTGATACCGCTCGACCACCGCGACCAACCCGGCGACGTGGTCGTCGTGTGGATGAGTCAGAACGATTGCGTCCAGCCGGCGGTCCCAGGTGGGTATGTAGCGATCGAGGTCCGCGACGAGAACGTTCGGGTCGGGCCCGCCATCGACCAGGATTCTTCCTCCACGGTCTCCCTCGAGCAGGATCGAGTCGCCCTGGCCCACGTCGAGAACGACGACGTGCATGCTGCCATCCGGCCTGGCAGCGACCACGGAGCCGGCCAGGACCGCCAGGAGGGCGGCTCCCGCCAGAGCCCATCGGCATCTCGGCCGGATGCGTGGCCCGGCCGGCGCGCTCGATTTGGTCGGGACGGTCTTCTGCCGAACATTCGACCGGCCCCGTTTCGAGAGGGTGCGCTGGACCTGCAGCAACAGACCCGCAGCGGCGGCTGCCGCGGCGACGTTTGCCGGGAACGGCAGCGTCTCGTTGGCCCCCGGAACGGCCGCGGCGACCCGCACGACCGTCACCAGCGCCGAGAGCAGCAACGCTGCCGGCATCGCCAACAATCCGCCCAGCCACGCCGGCAGCCCGGCCGTCGTCAGCCACCCGGCACCGAACGCCACCGCCCCGGCGGCCATCACCGGCGGCACGAGCGGAACCGCGACCAGATTGGCCGCCGGAGCGATGATCGCCAGCCGGCCAAAGGTGAGGAGCACGATGGGCAGGGTCGTGGCCTGGGCCGCCAGCGAGATGCCGAGACTCTCGCGTATCGAGCCTGGGATCCACGGGGCCCGTGCCGCCAGCCAGTCTGTCAGTGGCGTTGCCCAGGCCACCAGGCCGGCGGTGGCGGCGGCCGAGAGCTGGAACCCGACATCGGCGACGGTGGCCGGTTCCGCGACCAGCATGATCGACGCCGCCCAGGCCAGCCCGACCATGACGCGGGACCCGCGCCCGCTCTCCACCGCGGCGAGGGCAACGCCGGCCATCACCGCCGCGCGAACCACTGACGGCGACCCACCGGCAAAGAGGGTGTAGGCGACGATCGCCAGGATCGTGACGATCGCCCGGGAGCGCCGGCTGAGGCGCCCGCGCAGCAATGTCGCCACCGTGGCGGCCACAATTGCGATGTTCCAGCCGGAGATGGCGACGATGTGGCTGACTCCCGCCGTGGTGAACGCGGCGGCCACGTCGCGATCGACCCGGTCACGCAGCCCGATCAGAATCGCGGCGGCCAACCCGCCCCCCGGTTCCGGGAGGACCCGCTGGAGGGCATCGCCCGACGATTGCCGCAGGGCCTCGAGCCGGCCGGCCGGGGAGTCGTCGTGGCGGACGACCGCGAGGCTCGTGGCCTGGCAACTCGCGGCGATGCCCTGCGAGGCGAGGAACCGGTCGTAGTCGCTATCCGTCAGCGGCCGGATGGCGCCGGACCAGGAGATCGTGTCGCCGCCGATAAGCCGTGGGTAGACGGGCATCTGCGCCGAGCAGCGCGTGGCGTTTCCGGCCAGCGCGATCGTCGCGATCTGTCGTCCGTTGGTCTCGTGGGCGCTTTCGACGGCCGCGAGCCACGGACCCGTGCCCGGCGGCAGCGACGTGCTCTCGGGCGGGGCCGTGCCGGCCCCGACGACCAGCCCGACCGCCAGCCTCGCCGCAACGATGGCTGCGCCGAGGGATGCCACCGCGAGCGAGGTCCCGAGTCGCGGCCTCCCGCCCGCCCGAGCGGCGCTTGACGCCACTCCAAGCGTCAGGGCCGTCGCGGCGGCAGCGACGACCGCCTGAGCCGAATCGCCGCCCATCGGCTGGTAGGAGGCGGTGCCGGCCGCGACCACCACGCCGAGTGCGAGCCACGCGGGCCGGGGTAGCATCGGTCCTCAGACCGTTACCTGGTCGCGGAACTTGGCCAGGGTGGACGCCGAGACGAGCTTGCGGCTGACAAGGTCGTCGACCGATGAGAACGGCAGCTGCTCTCGCGACGAGATGATCTTGGCGGCGGTAGCCGGCCCGATACCGGGCAGCGAGTCGAGTTGCCCGGCGGTTGCGGTGTTGAGGTTGATCGGGCCGCTCGGAGCCGACGAGCCCATCCCGGGCGAACCGCTCGCGGCGTCTCCTCGTCTCGGAACGACGATGGACTGGGCGTCCTGCACCTTCGCCGCCAGGTTGAGCTTCGTCTCGGCCGCGCGCGGGTCCACGTCGGTCGAGTAGCCGCCCGCCGCCTGGATCGCATCCGCAACTCGTGAACCCGCCGGCAGCGCGTAGACGCCGGGTCGCAACACCGCGCCGGCTACCTGGACGACCACGGTCGCTTGCGAGACCGCCGATCCCGAGACCGCCGATCCCGAGGCCGACCCTCTGGCCGACGCGGAAACCAGGTCCACCTGCCCTCCGGGCCGGAGTCCAACCAGGGCGACCACCGCAAGCGCGCCGACGGCGACGATGGCCGCGGCGGCCAGGATCAGGTGATTCGCCGACGGTCTCCAGCCGCCGGGAGTCGGCTCGGCCCGGCTGCCGTCCGTTTCCTCCAGCGCCCGCCAGGGCGCGTTCATGCCCATCCCTCGTCTCCGGTTCGGCGCGGCGGTAATCTCGCCGGCACCCTATCGGAGGCGCCTTATGCGCGGCTTATCGGCCGCTCGAAGGCCTCTGGGCCACGCTGGGCCGAGCTGCGAGCGGCCTAGCGCACCACGATGTTGACCAGCTTGCCGCCGGCGTGGATCACTTTGAGCGGCGGTCTGCCCTCGAGCGCGGCCACGATCTTTGGGCGCGCCAGGACGACCGCCTCGAGTTGCGCCGCCGAGATCCCAGTCGGAACCATCACGCGGTCACGCAGCTTGCCGTTCACCTGGACCGGGACCTCGCGCTCGTTCTCGGCCGCGGCCGATTCGTCCACTGCCGGCCAGGACTGCGCGTGGATCGACGACCACGCCTGCCCGTGGGTCTCGGCCAGCCGGGTCCAGAGCTCGTCCGCGAGGTGCGGCGCGGCCGGGGCGAGCATCAGCAGCAGCAGCCGGGTCGCCTCGTCCCAGGCCGGGGTGCCCGCGGCGGCGGTTCCCCGGTAGCGCTGCAGCAGGTTCGACAGCTCCATCAAGTGCGCGACCATGGTGTTGAAGCGCAGCTCGGCGTACTCCTCAGACACGACGCGAAGCGTTCGATGGGCCGCGGTCCGGAGTGCCTTCTGCGCCGCCGCGACATCCTGGCCGGCCGGCAGCACGCCCGACTCGGGATCGCCCGGATCGACGCCGCGCGGATCCAGCGCCGCATGCCACACGCGGTTCAAGAAACGGCTTATGCCGCCGATCCCCGTCGGGCTCCACGGCCCGCCCTGGTCCCAGGGGCCCATGAACATGAGGAAGAGCCGAACCGTGTCGGCGCCGTAGCGCAGGACCAGCTCGTCGGGGTCCTGAACGTTGCCGCGCGACTTGCTCATGCGCTCGCCGTCGGCACCGAGGATCTGGCCCTGATTGAAGAGCCGCTTGAACGGCTCGCGCTCGTGGACCATCCCCAGGTCCGCCATCGCCTTGGTGAAGAAGCGGGAATAGAGCAGGTGCATGACCGCGTGTTCGGCGCCGCCGGTGTACTGGTCGACCGGACCCCAGCGGGCCTCGATCGCCCGGTCGACCGGGGCGGTCGTATCGCCGGGCGAGAGATAGCGGAACCAGTACCAGCTCGAGTCGATGAAAGTGTCCATCGTGTCCGTCTCGCGCCGGGCCGGGCCACCGCACTTCGGACACGTTGCGTTCACGAACGATGCGTCGTGCTTGAGCGGGTTCTCGCCTCGCCCGCCGTAGTCGACCGTGTCCGGCAGCCGAACAGGAAGCCGGTCGTCCGGCACGGGGACGATTCCGTCGCGGTCGCAGTAGACCACCGGGATGGGCGTGCCCCAGTAGCGCTGCCGGCTGATCAGCCAATCGCGGATGCGGTAGCTGACCGTGGCCCTGCCTTTGCCCTGGGCCGCGAGCATCGCCACGATGTCGTCGAACCCCTGGCGAGCGGGCTTGCCGCTGTGCGGCCCGGAGTTCACCAGGCGCTCGTCGGTCCCGTGCGAGACGAAGGCAACCTCCATCTCGGTGGCAACCTCCGCGTCCGAAACCTCGGGACCGGCGACGACGCGGCGGATCGGCAGGCCGAACCTCCGGGCGAAGGCGAAGTCGCGCTCGTCGTGAGCCGGGACGGCCATGATCGCCCCGGTGCCGTAGCCGGCAAGTACGTAGTCGGCGATCCAGATCGGGATCCGCTCGCCGTTGACCGGGTTGATGGCGAATGAACCGGTGAAGACGCCAGACTTTTCGCGCTCGGTCGACATGCGCTCGATCTCAGTCTCGCGACCGGCCGCCGTGACGTAGGCCTCCACCTCGACCGTTCGGTCTGGGTGAGTGAGCTTGGGCACGAGTGCGTGTTCGGGCGACATCACCATGAAGGTGGCGCCGTAGAGCGTGTCGGGGCGAGTCGTAAATACCCGCAGCTCGTCGCCGCCCTGCTGGGCCTGGTCGGGAGCGGTGGTGAATACAACCTCGGCGCCTTCGGATCGGCCGATCCAGTTGGTCTGCATGATCCGGATCGGCTCGGGCCATTCGATGCCTGTGAAGTCGAGAAGCTCGTCCGCGTACTTCGTGGTTCGCAGGTACCACTGGTCCAGCTCGCGCTTTTCGACCCGCGCGCCGCAGCGCCAGCAGTGGCGGTCCGTCCCCTCGACTTGCTCGCGCGCCAGGGTCCCGTCGTTTGGGCACCAGTCGACGGGCGACTTGGCGCGGTACGCCAGGCCGGCCTCGAGGAACCTGTTGAAGATCCACTGGTTCCAGCGGTAGTAGTCGGGCTCGCATGTGACGACCTGGTGCTTCCAGTCGAAAGTGGCGCCCATCGAACGAAGTTGCCGGCGTTCGTTTTCGATGTTCTTCATCGTCCACTCGCGCGGGTGGATCTTGTTCTTGATCGCGGCGTTCTCGGCCGGCAGTCCGAACGCGTCGAAGCCGATCGGCAGGAAGACGTTCTCGCCGTGCATTCGATGGAAGCGCGCCATGGCGTCGGTCGGCGTCATGATGTACCAGTGCCCGATGTGCAGATCCCCCGAGGGATACGGGTACATCGTCAGCAGGTAGAACTTGGGTCGGGTCGTGTCGGCCAGGTTGACTTCGTATAGGCCGAGCTCCGCCCACCGCTTCTGCCAGCGCGGCTCGATGGCCGCGGGATCGTAGCGATCGATGCGGGTTCGCTCTGATGCCGACACGGTGGACCTCGCAATGGTTGGGCTGCGCCGCGGCCATGCTCCCGCAGAACCGGACTCGACTGAAGCTCAAGTTTAGCCGAGGGCCCGCGCCTCGCCGAGCCCGAGGATCCTGCACCGCCGCCATCGACGCTGCGCCACGCGATCCTGCCATCTTCCAACCGGGGTGGCGGCGGTCCAGATCGGTCGCCGTGACCCGTGCCGCAGAGCCGGCCCGGCAGCCTGAGCGAGTCACTCTTCACCTGAGCCGGCCCTCTTCTACGCTCGATTCGGGTCGCGCCGACGTTGGTTCGCGGTCGGCGCGGGGTCGCGGCGAGGGCCTTCTCGGACTCGCGCCACCCGGATTGGAATCTGACCAGAAAGCAAGCCCGGTGGTGGCCCGGGTCGGGTTTCGAAGGAAGGCACGGAGGCTCCGGCCGTCCAGCGCGAACCGGCTGCGGAGCAGCGTGGCGTGCTCGCTGGCGTGGCGACGGTTGGTGCGTGTGTCCGAGGCGACCAGCCAGACGCTCACGAGACGTGGCTGCCAGCCCCGTTCAGCGGCTATCGAGCCCGCCAGACGCCGTTTGCGGTCCAGTGTCCCCAGCATTTCGTTCACGTCGACGAACGCGGTCTTCAACTCGAGCACGAGAACGTGAGCCGTGCCCGCGTGCCAGGCCAGCTGGTCGATGACGCCGCGCTCGCCGTAGACAGAGAACGACACCTCTGGCTCGACCACCCAGCCGGGCTGCGATGTGAGGAAGGCGGCAACGTGCTCGGCCAGCTTCGAGTGACGCCGGCTGAGCAGCCGGTCGAGATCGCCTCCGCGCCAGCGCGCCACCATTTCGAGCCGCATGTCGAGGGCCGCAGCGATCCGCCTGACGGTCTCGATCGAAAGCTGCCGGCAGTGGCCGCGCTCCACGAGAGACACCGTCGAATGCCCGACGCCGGCGAGATCAGCCAGGTCCTGCTGTCGGAGATGGCGTCGAAGCCTGACGGCCCGAACGACCGCCCCGAGCGCCAGGTCATCCATGGTCGAAGCAACGCACGGCGGAAGTCTCTGGCGATCGACTTCGCCGCGGATCATCGGCCAGTAAACCGGCACGACTGAACCGGGTGGGCGTAGCGGCGGCGAACGCAGCCTGCGCGGACCGACCCCGGCGGGCCTGGGCCACGCGCCTGCCGTCAGCCGGCGGCTTCGTTCCCGCTCGCCGTGTAGCCTCGCATGACGTTGTCGACGATGCGCTCTGCAAACTCCCTATCGAGCTCGCCGCCGAACATCAGCCGGAAATAGACCGGGCCGACGAGCAGTTCAGTTGCGATCTCGGCGTCTGCATCCGGACAGAGGTCGCCGCGCTCGATGCCCCTGGCGATCATGCGTGCGATCTCGTCGCGCCTGGCCTGCACGACGGTCGCTCGAAACGGGTCCCCGAGCGCCGGGTTCGTGGCGATCTGTGACAGCAGAGCTCGAATGACAGGGCCGAACTCGGACTCGGTCACTGCCAGCATCGGGTTCATCACCGCCGCGAGCATCTCCTCGCGGGTATCACCCGTCTCTTCTATGGCGATGTGCGGCGCGGCGAGGTCGGCGAGGAGCGCCTGGGCGAGCTGCTCCTTCGATCCCCAGCGGCGGTAGATGGTCGCCTTGCCGACGCCGGCGAGAGCCGCCACGTGCTCGAGTCGGAGGCGCGTGTAGCCGTCCTTGATGAGCAGCTCCCGGGCCGCGTCGAGGATCGCCCGGTGCACCTTGTCGCTGCGTGGCCGACCACGGTGTCCGGCGCTCATCGCCGCCGGGGCCGGAGCCGGGGTCGAGCTCGCGGTCGAGTTGCGAGACGGAGCGTTTTGATAATCCTCGATCACGGTGATATGATACGGAACGGATCGTATCCAGGCAAGGAGAATCCTAGCAATGATTGACAACTGGAATGCGCTCGATCGCATCGAGCATGCCGAGCGCGAAACGCCGTTTTGCGCGTGCGGGGAACCGATGGTACCGGCGGGACGGACCGACGGAATCTGGCTCGAATGTGCATCAGCCCGCGAGCCGGACGGTAGCCGGCTCCGGCGATTGATGTCTGTGCTGACCCTACCCGGTCACACCCGGCGGTTGATCGTCGAGCTGTACGCGGACGCGGCCTGACCCCAGGACTCAAGCGAGGCCAACGACCCTAAGGCGGGCACTCGCGACGGGCGCGCTGGCCTGGGCATCGGTGCACGGCGCCGTCGCCAAGCAAGGCTAGAAGGGGATTGGTGGAGCTACAGGGATTCGAACCCTGGACCTCCTGCATGCCATGCAGGCGCTCTCCCAGCTGAGCTATAGCCCCACGCGACCGCGAATGTTACAGCAACCGGGCGGGATTGCGCGACCGCCGATTGCTGGCCGGTGCCGCGCTTCAGGGCCGGACTGGCGCCGCCCGAATCTGAGACCGTCCAGCGGCCCGCCCTGGATCGATGCCCGTACCGCGGCCCATCGCCGCCAGCGGCCACACCCGCGGGCGCGCTACCCTTGGATCGATGGCTGCGACGACGACCGAATGGCGCGCTTCTCTCCGGCTCGGCGGCGGCGACCTGGAGTGCACGCTCAGGCGATCGGCGCGGGCCCGCCATCTCCGGCTCACCGTCGATCCCCGCCATGTGGCGATCGTCACCGTTCCGGCGCGCGCCGCCCGCAACCGGGTCGAGGCCGAGCGGCTGGCGGAGTCGTTCGTCGCCGACCGAGAGGTCTGGTTGCGCAAACACATCGAACGGCAGCAGCGCCAGCGCGAGGAGCTCGCCGCGCTGGGTCCGCTGTGCGACGGCGGTCTCTTTCGGTTCCGTGGCGAGACCCATCGCGTCCGAGTGGTCGCCGCCACCGATCGCCGCCGGACGACCGTCAGCCGTGAGGGCGGCGATTCCGGCGACGAGCTGATCGTGCGCCTCGGCGCGTCGGAGCGCAGGAGCCTGAACGCGATCCTGGAGGCGTGGCTGCGCGACCGGGCCCGCTCCGCCGTCGACCGCGAGATCGAACGCCACGCGACGGCGTTGGACGTGGCCCCAACCGCGGTGACGATCCGCGACGCCAGGACTCGCTGGGGCAGCTGCTCGCGAGCGCGACGCCTCTCATTCTCGTGGCGACTCGTGCTCGCGCCGCCCGAGGCGCTCGAGACCGTAGTGGTACACGAGCTCGCCCATCTTCGCGTCTTCGGGCACGGTCCAGGCTTCTGGGCGATCGTGGCCAGCCGGCGGCCGGACCATCGCCGCTGGCGGCGCTGGCTACGCGATCACGCGCTCGAGCTTCACGGCGCACTGGCCGTCGAGGCGGAACCGATCGCCGGGCGGTGACGTTGCGGCCGCCTCGCCCGCTCGAAGCGTCGGCGCTCGGCCGGGCCGGTGGGGCCTCGTGGCCGGGCGCGGCGGCGGGATTGGGTTCGGTCGGCCCTTGGCCTGCGCCGGCGTGCGACCTACAGTGAACATGCGCCGATCGAGCCCCGGCTAACGGCTTCTGGGCGGTCGTCGCGAGCAGACGTAGGAGCCCGAGATGCCCATCGTCACCATCTCCCGCCAGTACGGCGCCGGTGGCTCGAGCGTGGCGGGGATCGTCGCGGCCGAGCTAGGCGCCGAAGTCGTGGACAAGAAGCTGATCGAGGAGGTCGCCAGCAGGCTCGCCATGCAGCCGAGCGACGTCGAGGCCGAGGCCGAGCGCCCGCGCACCTTTCTCGAGAGGCTGGTTCGGTCTTTCTCGGCGCTGGAACCCGGCATGGGGGCCGGCTGGTCACCGCCCTATCCCGACCCGCTCTACGACCCGCGGAAGGAGATCATCCACCTCACCGAACAGGTCATTCACGAGGTGGCCCAATCCGGGAACGTTGTGATCGTCGGCCGCGGCGCGGGCTTTGTCCTGCGCGACCGACCGCAAATCTTCCGGGTCTTCCTTCGGGCTCCTGAAGAGGAACGCCTCAAGGTCCTGATGGTGCGCCTTGGGTTGAACGAGGCCGAGACGAAGCGGGCAATGCACGAGACGGACTCGAACAGGGCGGCCTACATCAAGCAGCTGTATGGCCGGGACTGGTCCAATCCGGACGACTACGACCTGGTCATCAATACGGGCAGAGTCAGCTATCCGGTGGCGGCGAGGATGATCCTGATCGCAGTTCGGGAGCGCGCACTCGCTCCGGCGTAGGAGCGTGGGTGGCTTCAGCTCGTTACTGGCCCAGGTCGCTCGGGATGACCCACGCCGGGCCGGCAGGCGGAGACGACCACTGATCGGCCCGGAGCTCAGCCTTCGACACAGCGACGAACGACCAGCAGACGGCAAGCGCCAACACCCAGACGACGACTACGACATCGAAGTGCTGGCCTAGCGTCGCTCGCATGGCATCTTCCTACGGGACGCCTTGGACGGCCGGACCAACTCCCGGCCTGAGGAGAGCATCCACCCTGGCGACGGCCCGCCGACAGTGCTCCCCGGGCCGCTTTCGCGGGTACGGCGGCCTTGAGTAAGGCAGTTAACCTTGAGTGGTGTGATAAGTGCTCCGGGCCCCAGTTCAGACGAAAGAGCGGCCCGCCTTTCGGTCGGGCCGCTCTCATCGCTCACATGAGCGCCGGTCACGCCACGGCGGCGGCCTCCGGCTCGACGTCGAAGAGGCCCGGCACCGAGAGGTAACGCTCGCCCGTATCGTAGGTGAAGGCGAGGATCCGGGCGCCGTCAGCGATCTCCGGCAGCTTCTTCGCAACTGCCGCGAGCACCGCCCCCGACGAGACCCCGACCAGCAGGCCCTCCTCGCGTGCCGCTCGCTGCGTGAAGGAGAAGGCGTCCGCTGCGGAAACCTGGATGATTCCATTCACTGCATCGGGATGGAAATTGCCCGGGACGAAGCCGGCGCCGATGCCCTGGATCGGGTGCGGGCCGGGGTTTCCGCCGCTGAGGACCGGCGAGAGCTCGGGCTCCACCGCGAAGACCTGGAGCTTCGGCCAGCGCGGCCGCAGGACCTCGCCGACGGCCGTGGCATGACCGCCGGTGCCGACGCCGGCGAAGATGTAGTCGAGCCCGTCGGGGAAGTCGCGGGCGACCTCCTCGGCTGTGGTCCGCTTGTGGATCTCGAGGTTGGCCGGGTTGTCGAATTGCATCGGCAGCCAGGCGTTGGGAGTGTTGGCCACGATCTCACGGGCCTTGGCGATCGAGCCCTTCATCCCGAGCTCCCGCGGCGTGAGCTCGAGCGTGGCGCCGTAGGCGAGCATGAGCTTGCGGCGCTCGACCGACATCGACTCAGGCATCACCAGGATGAGCTTGTAGCCCTTCACGGCTGCCACGAGAGCGAGGCCGACACCAGTGTTGCCCGAGGTCGGCTCGACGATGATGCTGCCGGGTCGCAGCACGCCGCGCTTCTCCGCGTCTTCGATCATCGACAGGGCGATGCGGTCCTTGATCGACCCGCCGGGGTTCTGGCGCTCGAGCTTGACCCAGACTTCGACGCGCGGATCGAAGAGCTTGTTGATGCGCAACTCCGGCGTGTCGCCGATGGAATCGAGGACGTTCTGGAACTTGGCCACGATGGATCCTCCATTGAGTGTGGGACGCGCGCGGACCGCGGAACGGCCGCGCAGGGTCGGATGAGAGAGCTAGATGACGAAGTCGGGCGCCTCGAAGTCGGCCCTGCCCTGCCGGACATGGACCTCGCTGCGCTGATAGACGATGGAATCGGGCGGCACGCTGGAAGTGAGCCAGACGTTGCCGCCGATGACGCTGCCCCGACCGATGACGGTCTCGCCGCCGAGGATCGTGGCGTTGGCGTAGATGACGACGTTGTCCTCGATCGTCGGATGACGCTTGGTGGACGCCAGCGATTTGGTGACCGAGAGAGCGCCGAGCGTGACGCCCTGGTACAGCTTCACGTTGTTGCCGATCACGGCGGTCTCGCCGACGACGATCCCGGTGCCGTGGTCGATCACAACGGGGTGGCCGAGCTTGGCGCCCGGGTGGATGTCGATGCCGGTCCGTTCGTGTGCCCATTCGGTCAGCACGCGCGGCAGGATCGGAACCTCCAGTTCGCTGAAGCGATGGGCGATCCGATACACGGCGATTGCCAGGAAGCCCGGGTAGGCCAGGACGACCTCGTCGACGCTCTCGGCCGCCGGGTCGCCGCGTTCTATCGCGACGGCGTCGACCATGATCTGGCGGTGTATCTCGGGCAGGGACTGGAAGAAGGCGGCCGCGATCGCTGCCGGATCGTCGATCGCGTCCTCGAGTGGCCGCAACAGGGCTCGCAGCTCAGCCGCGGACGCGTCGAGGGCGTCGCGTACCTCTCCGGCTGTGGTGTAGGTCTGCTCTGCGGCTTGCGGAAAGAGAGTGTCGAGAAGGGTGCGGATCCAGCCGGCCACGCGCGCCTTGGCCAGCCGCGTGCCGCGGTCCTCGGCAAGCACGCCGTGGAGACGCGAGGCCAGGCCGTCGAGCGGATCGCCGGGCGGGCGGCCGGGTTTCTTCATCGCGACGGATCGGAGCGGGAGAGCCATTGGTGCCTCGGAACTGATGCGGGGTTGTGCGCTGCGGCCGGAGGTGTCTGCGCCGGCCGTGCTGCTCGGGATCGGGCGCGCTCGGATGAGCGCCTAGCTCGTTGCGCGGCGCGTCCGGTGGGAGGAAACAAGAAAGCCGCGGTTCCTGATGAGGACCGCGGCCCCTGGAGCGACTCGGCGGGCTCCCGGTTGGGAGCGCGAAGCAGCCGGCTACCTCCTACGGCGGGGCCGCCGGGGACAGAAGCAGGCAAAGTGGCGCGAGTCCATGCGTAGATCATGACCCGCCGCCTGCGGGCCCGTCAAGGAGGCATGCGGGCGGGAGGCTCGCGGCTCGTGGCACGCGACGCCTCCGGCTCGTGGCACGCGACTCGTGGCACGCGACGCAAGGCGATTCGTGCCTGCCCGGCCCGAGCGTTGGTAACGGCTTTGAAGCTCGGTACGTCGTAGGGCCGTCGTGATAACTTGAGTCGCGATGCGGCATCTCTATTCGACGGAGGTCGCGCCGAGCCCGCCACCGCAGACGTGTCCTAGGGGACAAGGGGAGGTCTCAAATGTCTGGGTTTGCCCAGCGGCAGGGAAGTCGCTCACTCGTCTTGCTGGCGGGAATTGCCCTGGCGGTGAGCGCCTGCGGCGGGGGCTCGGCGACAACGGGCCCGAGCACCTCCGGTGGCAACGGCGAGTCGAGCGCGCCGAGCGCCACGAGCGTCTCCTCCGCCGGCGCAACCGAGACGACGGGCCCGAGCCTCAGCGGGGCGGCCGGCGCCCTCGCCGGCCTTAGCAGCTACAAGTTCACCATGACGCTCGCCGGTGGCGCGGTCAGCGACACGCTGTCGAACTTGCCGGGCCCGGGTAGCGGCGGAAATGGCCCGTTCGATCTGAGCGGGACGTTCATCCTCACGCCAGCCAAGGCCGCGGACGTGACCGTGGCCGGAGCGTTGCACATCGTCTCGGTCGGCGGCTCGGACTACCAGGACCCGGGCATCACCGGCAGCTTCACGAAGACCGATACCACGGGCATCATCGATAGCCTTTCCCCGGCTGTCGCGTTCGCGTCGCTCGCATCGTTCTCGGGCGGTTTCGATGCCGTCGGTTCGGAGACCAAGAACGGCGTCGATACGGTCCATTTCCAGGCCGGCAGCTCCGCGCTGGCCGAGCTCGCGTCGGTCGCCAGCGTCAAGGACGCAACGTGGACCGCGGACATCTGGGTCGCCACTGACGGCGGCTACCCGGCCAGCGTGGATATCGAAGCGAAGGCCAGCGACAACAGCATCGCCTATGAGATCCGTTTCGACCTCACGAACGTCAACGACCCGGCGAATTCGGTGACGGCTCCCACCAACGTCACCGGCGCCTGACACGTTCCGAGGCCTTCGGCGTCAGCCGGCGGCTCACGCCCAAAGGCTGCCTGGCGCAACGATGTGACGTGGCTGCTGTCCAGGAGTCACGCTTCTCGACGGAGTCGGGCCGGTATGGCCGACTGGCTTTACGAACCTAGCCATGGCAGAGCGGAGCGGAGGGAGCGCACATGTTGAGGGCTTTCAAGTCGATTCGCGGCCTGGTCGGGATCGGCCTGGCCGTAGGACTGGTCGCCGCCGCATGCGGCGGCTCGTCCTCTACCGGGAATCTGCCTGGGCTCGGCAACGCCGGTGGGACAAACGCCGCCGGTGGTGGCGGCAATTCGCTGACGTCCGGGCTCTCGTCCAACCTGGACAACCTGGACAGCTATCAGTTCAGCTGGAGTCTCTCGGGCTCCTCAGGTGGTGCCGCTGCCTCGCCGGGTGACAGTGGCTCGTTCGGCGTGACCGGAACCGTCATCAACAAACCGACCAAGGCAGTTTTCGTCAATGACATGGGTGCCGCGCAGTTCATCGATATCGGCGACCAGGAATGGACCTCCCTTGACGGCAACACCTGGACCGGCCCGACAACGGCTGACAGCAGCCTGACCGACATGCTGCCCACGCACGACTACGCCAGCTGGTTCGATGCCCAATCGACAAACTTCACGGTCGCCGGCACCGAGACCAAGAACGGCGTCTCCTGCGTCCATTACAAGGGCAACTCCTCGCTCGGTGCCCTCTACGGGGCCCTCGCCGGGGTGTCGGCCAACTTCCAGGCAGATCTCTGGGTCGCCAAAGACGGCAACTACCCGGTTAGCGGCGCGTACGGCTTCGCAGCCGCGACCGCCAGCTCGGCAGGAGCTTTCTACTTCACCTTCGACATCACGCACATCAACGACGCCTCCAACAAGGTGACGGCGCCGACGAACGTGGTCGCCATTCCGACCTGATCTCTCGCATTGGCCGGCGGCGCTCCGGCCGCGCCCGACCGGCGACAAACCCAAACGCGGGCCGCAAGGGCGCCAAGAGGTGGAGTCACGCGAAACCCCGGCCTTTCGACCGGGGTTTCCTCTTGTCATCGAGGATGTTTGGCTGAGGTCGCCGGGTCGCGAACGCACTGGCTCCGGCTCCGGCCCGATGGAATCTGCAAGTGGACCCACGTCCGGCCGCCGTCGGTGGTGGCGACGAGGCAGTCGCCGTACAGCGGTCGGTCTTGAAGCCCGCACAGCCGCTGTCGATGACCACGGCAGTGGCGCGAGAGCCCGGTCGGGCAGCTGAGCTCGGCGCCATGACCCTGTCTGCGAGTCCAGGTTCAGTTCGCCATCGGTCGAGTGAATCTCTTCAGTCTGCGGTTGACATTGAAGCATTAGTGGACGACCCTTGCGGTAAGGCTTCAATCGGGACTCGCGAATGAAGGGATAGGAATGCCGCGGCTCGTCGAACGGCGATGGGAAGGAAACGCCAGCGCACCGGGCGGACGAAGAACGCGAGCGTCATTCGCCTACCACGCATTCGTTCCCGACGCGATCTTCGCCCTGGCGCCGACTGTGCCATTCCAAACCGCCGGCGCGGCGACCGAAGCCGAGCGGGCGATCCGCGAACTCAACGCACGGGCGAGCGTAGGCGGTCTTGAGGCGATCGGGCCGCTGTTGCTCCGTTCCGAGGCGGTTGCCTCATCCCGGATCGAGGGCTACCAGGTCAGCACGCTCAACCTGGCTAGGGCACTGGTCGATCCGCGGGCCGCCCGCGGGAGTGCGCGCACGGTCGCGGCCAACGTCAGCGCGATGGAAGAGGCCATCGCTCGGGCCGACGATCCGTCGCCGATCCGCGTCGGAGACATCGAAGCCATCCACCGGACGCTGATGGCGCAGGAGCCACATGCGACGCCAGGTCGGCTTCGCGAGGTGCAGAACTGGCTTGGCGGCCGCTTGGATAGTCCCCTCGACGCCGAATTCGTGCCACCCCCGGAGGACCAACTCGTCGGCCTCCTCGAGGATCTCGCCGCGTTCCTCGAGCGCGACGATCTCCCGCCAGTCGCCCAAGCTGCGATCGCGCACGCTCAGTTCGAAACCATCCATCCATTCATCGACGGCAATGGCCGTGTAGGTAGATGCCTCATCCACGTTGTCTTGCGGCGCACCGGCGTCGCGCCGCGTTTCGTGCCGCCGGTTTCGATCGTCATGGCGGCGCGCCCGACCTCCTACGTAGCGGGCCTCATCGACTTCCGTGAGGGACGGGTCGCCGCGTGGGTCGAGTCTTTCGCGAACGCGTGTCGCGAGGCAGCAGTCCAAGCCGCAGCTCTCGCCGACGAGGTGGCTGCCCTCCAGAGGGAATGGATGCAACGGGCCGGTCCACCCCGCGCCGGTTCTGCGGCAGCCAAGCTGATCGCCCTTCTCCCAGCACAGCCGATCGTGTCCGCCCCGACAATCCGCGCCGCGATCGGGACGAGTCAACAGCAGGCACTTCAAGGGCTCAAAGCTCTCGAGGAAGCCCATGTGCTCAGGCAGATAAGTGAAGGGAGCTATGACCGGCAGTTTGCAGCACCCGAGCTATTCGACCTGGTGACCGACTACGAGGAAGGGATTCTCGGACGTCCGCACGGGTCCTGACATCCGCAGCAGACATCGCAACCGGATGGGGAGCCCCTGCGCCCGGGTTGTTGGCGAGGCCGCCCGACCCGATCGAATAGACCTGGCATCAGCGGTCGGCCGAAACAGATGGCCGAGCGGGAAGTAGTGGACCTCGCCCGACAGGCGGCGCACCGCCCGGCTGGTACGGTCCGGTGCTCGTTGGCAATGCCGGAGAGACTCGGTCGGGCGCAGCCCGGTGCGTCTTACGGCCGACTGGTCATTGGGCGCCGGTCATGCGGCCAAGTGCAAGATTGAACGATGCGCCCGTCCGAATCGTTGTTCGATATGCCATGGTTGATCAGGACCAGAGGTGGACATTGTTGGCCGAGGCCGCGGTCACGGCGCTGAGCGACGACGACATTGCCGGGTTGCTCGTCGCACGGACGCCCGAAGCGCACCGGCTGGCCACCCGGATCCTGCGCGATCCCGTCGCGGCGGAAGACGCGGTTCAGGAAGCGGCCCTGGCTGCCTGGAATGGCCGCAAGAAGCTTCGCCGCGCCGACAATCCCGCGGCCTGGTTCACCACGATTGTCGTGAATGTTTGCCGGGATGAGCTACGCCGACGCGCCCGACGACAGACGCTGCCGCAGCCCACCGAATCGATGGTCGACGGCTCGCCGGACCGGCTGGCCCTGCGTGACGAGATGGCCCGTGCCATCGCCCGCCTAACGGCGGACGAGCAGCTCGTGATCGGTCTCCGCTTCGGTCGCGATCTGACCGTGCCCCAGATCGCCGCTCACACCGGACTCGCGGAAGGCACGGTCAAGTCGAGGCTTCACCACTCGCTCGAATACCTGCGCTCCGCGCTGGCGGCCGAGCGTCGCGTCGAGGAACCCGGACGATGAACGACAGCGACCTCCACCACAGGCTGCGCGATTACTTCGAGTCGATCACGCCGGCCGACTCGGCCCGAGCCACGGCGCTCGTCGATCAGGCCATAAGGGCGAAGAGGGAGGGGAGCGGGAAGTCCCGCCAGTGGCGCCCGTTCGTCGCCCTCGCGGCAGCCGCGGCGATCGTAGCGGCGCTCGTTTCGGTGCCCCTCGTCTTCCGTCCCGCGGTCCTACCGAACGCCAGCTCCTCGCCGTCGGCCACCACGTCGCCCTCTTTACCCGCGGCGAGTGCGTCGCCCTCGCCAATCGGCGACTGGAAGGTGCTTGCGGCCTCCACTGGGGCCGGCGCTTCCTGGTCGCCCGATGGGAAGTGGCTGGCGGTCTGGGACGAATTCGTATCGGGCGCGACGCAAGACCTACGGCTGCTGGACAGCGCAGGCAACCCAGTCCGTTCTCTCGACGGCGACCGCCTGGTCTGGCTCGACGCAACTGAATTCGTTCTCTCGCGTGGCAATTCGAGTTTGCTGGGATCCGTGAACTCGACCGTCCTGACGCCGATGGCGGCGACCATCCCGGCGGGCGCGCTGTCCAACGGCCACGGCGCCGTAGCCATTACAACTGTCCAGCCCCTGGACCCCGCGAAGACGAGCTTCATCGTCTGGACGCAGGCCGGCACCAGCCGCGCCGTGATCGGCGAGCCGGAGGCGTGGTCACCGGATGGAACCAGGCTCGCCGTCTGGCATTCGACAGCTCCGGCAGGGCCTCGGGGTATAGGGTCCCAAGACACTGGTTGGGTCGAGGTTCTCAGCTGGCCCGATCTCAGATCGGTGGCGTCTCTCAAAGACGACCTGCTCGTTTCGGTGCGGATCTCCTTCGACCCATCAAGCCGTTACCTTCTGCTGCCGAGGATCGGGTTTTCCGGCTTCTTGATCCTCGATCTCGCTACTGATCGGACGGTCGGGCCGTCCGGGGTCACCGGCTCTCCGGCGTGGAACAGCGCTGGCGACCTGCTGGTCCCGGCCACCGATGGCTCGGTGACCACGTATCCGATCTCCGGCGGACCGGCCGTCACCAAGGTCGGGGTCGGCGACAACGCGGTGTCCTCGCCCGACGGATCGACCATCGTGCTCTACTTCTCGCAGGACTACTCGTCCAACCCTCGGCCGATCACGCTGATACGCAACGGCGTGTCCCGAGCGATCTCTGTGCCGGGCGGACTTGAGTCCGATCCGGTCATTGCCCCAGATGGATCGGGCGTCGTGATCGTCTGCCTCGTCCATCACTTGCTGCCCAGCGAAGAAACGGAGGCCCTGCTCCTCGTCGGCTGACCACCCATCCACACCGGAACGGCTGGTCAGCCACTCGCCAGCGGCGGCGACGGCGGCCGCGCCAGGCGGCCGAGCCAGAAGGCTGAACGGGTGGTGGAGATGAGGGGACTCGAACCCCTGACCCCCGCGATGCGAACGCGGTGCTCTCCCAGCTGAGCTACATCCCCACGCGAGCGAGGAGTCTAGCACAGCATCCGCGCGGTGAACCCGGCGACGGCCGTTCTGCGCCGCGCGACGAACCTACCCGGAGGCATGGGAGCGGGTAGTGTCGCAACTTGGCCCGGTTCGCTCGCCGGCGACCCGACCCAAACGTCATCGTCACGGCGTCCGGCTCACGCCCGCCGCCGGCCCACGCGAGTCATGGAGGATGGGATGACCCGGATAATCGCGGGATCGAGATTCGTGAGCGGCTTGGGGGCCGCCGCCGCCCTCGTGGTGGCGGGCGCTTTGGCGGCCTGCGGCAGCTCCGCGTCAACTCAGTCGATCACCGGGCAGACCACACCTGGGGCGGTCGTGGCCACGAACCAGACTTCCGGGCCAACGGCGGCCGTCGCCCAGTCCGCGGCTGCTGCATCGCAGGCTGCCGCCGGCCGGACCGCCGATCCCATCCTGGCGAACGCCCTTGCGCAGCTCAACGGCCTGACGAGTTACAAGTTCAAGCTCACCGTCAAGGGTGGCAGCTATGCGACGTCCGTCGGGACCGGCGGGGTTGCTGGAACCGTCGTCAACAAACCGACCTTCGCCGTCCAATTCACCTATGCGGACCTCGAGATCATCGAGATCTCCGGCAAGAACTGGACCAAGGGTGGGACCTCGTGGGATCTGAGCCCGTATGGAAACCTGCCGACGACCTACGACAGCTACGGGCCGGTAGTCCAGCTGACCCACTACTTCGACCGCTCGGCCGCCGCCTATTACAGTCCGGCCGGTGACGAGACGGTGAACGGCGTCCTGACGACCCGCTACACGGCCGCTCCTCAAATCCTCAACTTCATGGTCGGCAACTGGGGCGTGACGGCGGCGAACGGAAAACCGGATGGTCTCGTGCAGTCGGGTGACATCTGGATCGAGAAGAACGGCGGCTACCCCGTCCGCTGGAAGGTCACGGCCACCGGTGGCGTGGCGGGTCCCGGATCAGGTGGTTCTGCCGACTTCGAGTATCTGCTCGACATCACAAAGGCCAACGACCCCGGCAATGTGATCGCCGTCCCGTCGTCCTAACCGTGCCCGGCGGCTCGCCAGATCGGCGGTCCGCGTCGCCCCGCCCGCGCCGCTGCTCGAGCTCAGTGGCCCGTGCTCTCGTAGCGGCGCAGGCCGATGTTGAAGACCGTGACCGCCATGAATAGGCAGTAGACGGCGACCAGCGGAGTGAGCAGCCCCGGCAGGCTCCAGGCGTCGATGCCGAAGATGAACGCCGTTGGGAAGAAGCTGACGAACGCGAACGGGATGGCGACCACGATCACCGCCTGGACCGCGGTCGAGTAGATCGTGATCGGGTACTTCGCGAACTCCCCGAGCTGATGCACGAACATCGGCACCATGCTCCACGGGGCGCGGATCCAGAACGCGATCGCCGCCGTGCCCAGGTTCAGCGCCACTCGAATCATGGCTGCGCTGAGAATCAGGACAACGAGCATCAGGACGCGGCCAGGGGTCCATGCGATCGGCACGTTCGTGAGGGCGATCGCCATCAGCACGCCGCCGGTCACGATGTTGCCGAGGCCATTGAACCCGACCCGTCCGGCAAGCACCTGGACTATCGGTGAAACGGGCCGGACCAGCACCTGATCGAACTCGCCCGAGTAGACAAGCCACGACAGCCCCCACGTGCCCTCGAAGAAGAGCGAGCCCACTCCTTCGGTGATGAAGATCAGGGCGTACATCATCACCACCTGCCAGAAGGTCCAGCCGTTCACGTCCGGGATGCGCTGGAAGATGGTCCAGATGAACGCGAAGCCGGCGAGCTGGACGATGGCGGCCGAGAAGAGCAGGACCACGAAGTCGGCCTCGTAGGCGAGGATCGCCTTCATCTGCTGGCCGAGGCAGCGGAAGTAGAGGTAGACGAGCCGGCGAGCCGGCCGCAGCCTAGCCGCCATTGATCGTCACCGCCTTGACGGCGCCACGCCACAGAAGCCGGCCGAAGAGGAGAAGCCCGAATGCCCAGACGGCCTGGATCCCGAGCATCAGGGCGGTCGTAGGTCCGTCCATCTTGCCGAGATAGGTCAGTGCCGGCGTCGAGACGAGCCCCTGGAACGGCAGGACCGCGGCGATCGCACGGAGCCAATCCGGGAAGAACACGAGCGGGATCAGCGCCCCGGAGAAGAGGTTCTGGATGGCCACCCGACCGACGACGATGCCGGTCATGCCGGTAGTCCAGAAGGCGGTCATCGACACGCAGTAGATGATCGAGAACTTGAGCAGCGTGGCCAGGGCAACGCTGACGATGAAGAGCGCGAAATGCGCCGGGTCCGTCGGCAGGGCGATCCCACCGAAGACGAAGACGACGACAGAGCCGACCAGCAGCGCCGAGAAGAGCTCGAACGGGATCGGCCCGACCGCCTCCGCGAAGCGCTTCGTCTGGTAGTCGATCGGGCGCGCCAGGTCCACGGCGACGCGGCCCTCGCGGACGTCGCGGCCCATGACCCATTCGTCGAACCAGGTCATCAGTGAGTTCAGGAGGAAGGCCACGAGCAGGTAGGCCTTCATCTCGGGCCACGTGAAACCGCCCAGAGCGCCGGGGCTGCCAAGAAAGATCGTCTGCCACAGGTAGAACATCGCCACGACGTAGAACACCGTGCCGACCATGTTCAGGGCGAAGCTCGCCCGGTAGACGAAGATGACCTCGAGCGAGGCCTTGGCGATGGCGGCGTACTTGCGGAGGTGCACGTCAGGCCCCCAGGGGAACGGCCGGCTCGGTGGCGTTGGCGGCCGAATCTGGCGCGTCGAGAGTGAGCTGGCCCAGGTAGACCTTGCGGATCAAGTCCTCGACTTCGGGCTCGTCGATGCGGAAGTCGAGGACTTCGACGTACGGCATCACCGCAGCGGCGATCTCGCCCGCCGCGAACTGGAACCGATCGAACCGGACCGACAGGCTCAGCCCGTCGTTCGTGAGCTCGCAGGCCGGCAGACCGGCGCAGATCGGCGCCATCGACTCGGGCGGTCGAGCCAGCTGGAAGTGGATGACTCGATCGCGGGCGTAGTTGTCCTTGAGTGCGGCCAGGTCGCCGTCGTGGATGATCTTGCCGTTGTCGATGATCACGATCCGGTTGCAGATGTCCTCGATGTCGCCGAGGTCGTGGGTCGTCAGCATGACCGTGGTCCCGCTCTCTTCGACGCGGCTCCGGATGAACTTGCGGATGCTGTCCTTGACGGCGATGTCCAGCCCGATCGTCGGCTCGTCGAGATAGAGCATCTTCGGGTCGTGGAGCAGGGCCATGCACAGGTCGGCCCGCATCCTCTGCCCGAGCGAGATCTTGCCAGCGGGCAGGTTCATGAACTCGGCCAGACCCAGAAGCTCGGTGAACTCGGCCAGGTTCGCCTTGTATTGCTTGGGTGGGATCTCGTACATGTCGCGGGCCAGGTTGAACGACTCGATGACCGGGATGTCCCACCACAGCTGGGTCCGTTGGCCAAAGACGACGCCGATGTTGCGGGCGTTCTGCTGGCGCTTCTCGTGCGGAACCAGACCATCGACGATCAGGCTGCCCGAGGTGGGGACGAGGATGCCAGTCAGCATCTTGATCGTGGTGGATTTGCCGGCGCCGTTTGGCCCGAGATAGGCGACCGATTCCCCGGCCTCGACGCTGAGGTCGATGTGGTCGACGGCCAGCTTGTCCTTGTACTGGCGCGTGAAGAAGTGCTTCAGTGAGCCGACCAGCCCAGGCTCTTTGACGGCCTGACGGAACTTCTTGGTCAGCCCAATCGCTTCGATTAGGGGCACGGGGACACTGCTCCTGGGACGACGTTGGGGAGGCACGAGTTTACTGCAATTCGGGGCCTGTTAGGCATGGATAGAAGGTGCGGGATGTCCGACGGATGAGGCGAGAGTATCAGCAGATCCTGCCATGTTCTGTCAGCAATTCGAGAGGGTTGCCCGATCCGGGCGTAGATTCGCCGCCGCCCGGTCTGGGCCCAATCTGGCCTTCCGCCAACCCCCGTGGCACGTGGCTCGATCGCGGACTTCCGAGTGGCTGGGTGGGACGATGCCCACCGTTTCGGAGCGCGAATCTACGCTCAGTCGGCCCTCCGCGGCAGTCGTGGGGCGACGGGAGAGCATCCACGGAGCCCAGAACCGGCCTCATGCCACCGCGGTTGGAATCTGTCCAGAATGCCCCGCCCTCCAGGCGGAGCCAGACGTCGACGGGTCGGATCGGACGAGGCCGGGGAGGGGGGCAGGCTTGACTGGTAGAACATACGTTCTATTATATGTGTCCCATGACCACCCCTCCCCCGAACGTCGAGTCTGCTCTGGCGACCCTCCGGGAACGCTGGGGTGGGGCAGCTCCGCGCTGGGGCGGCGAGGTCGTGGGGGCATTGGCTGTGGCCCCGCGACGGATCCCGGTACTCGATCCTGACGATCTGCCTGGCGTGCCGGGGCTGCCGGCGACGCCGAACGATCGAGCGATACCCACCGGTTTTCGAGCTCTGGATTCGATCCTCGGACTGGGCGGGCTGCCGCGTGCAGCGACCACCGCTCTGCACGGCGATGGGACGAGCGGCAAGACGACGCTCGCGCTGCAGGCCGCGGCCCAGGCCCAGGCGGCAGGCGGGATCGTGGCCTATCTGGATCTGGCCAGGAGCCTGGATCCGGTCGAAGCCGTGGCTCGTGGCATCCAGCTGGACTGGCTGGTCGTCCTGACGCCGGGATCGCTCGAGCAGGCGCTGGCGATGGCGGCGATGCTCCTCCAGGATCGAACAGTCGACCTGTTGCTGCTGGACCTGCAGTCGCGACCGCTGGATGGTTCCGGGGTTTCGGCCGCGACTCTGGCGGAGCGATTCGGCCGGCTGGCTGCGCTGGCCCGCCGGGCCGGCGTCCAACTGCTCGTTCTGGAGCCGCCGAACCTTCCATCGGCTCTGGCCGGCGCTCTGACCCAGGTAGCCGCCCTGCGGCTGGAACTGAGCCGGCGCGCCTGGATTCGGTTGGGGAGGGATGTGGTCGGGCAGCTGACTCAGGTCCGAGTGGCGCGGGATCGGTTCGGGCCGCCCGGCCGGGCAGCCCAGCTGCGGATCCTTTATGCGGAGGGCGGTCTACGCGATGGCTGCCTGACGAGGAGCGAGCTTCTGCGAGAGAACGGGTCCGAGCCGATGGGCCGGTTGGGGATCGTCGGGGGGCCCGGGTTTGCCAGACCCACTGTGGTTGCCCGGCCCGGCGAGGTCGCACTGGCGGGGGACGGCTTGCGGGCTCGAGTCGCACTGGCCGGGGACGGCTCCCGAGCCCGGGTCGCACTGGCCGGAGTTGCGCCGCCCGGTGGCTCTCGGCCGAGCGCCCTCCCATCGACGACTCGGTCTTCGCCGCCCCTCCATCTCACTGCCATCTCGGTTCCCGATCATGCGACTCCTTCATCTTCACTGGCCCCACCTTCTCCTCCGCCTGGCTCGGGGCAGAGCTTCCGAGCCATTCGAGGCGGTGCCGATCGTTCTGGGCGGCAGGCCCTGGACGGACGGCCCAGTGCTGGACGCGAGCCGCCGGGCGCTCGAACTCGGGGTCCGGCCCGGGATGCCGCTCGGGGCGGCCCATAGGCTCGCTCCGGAGGCTCTGTTTCTCGATCCGGACCCGGCGGCCGATGCCGCGGCCATGAAGGCGGCGCTCGATCGATTGGCCGGTTTCAGCCCGGGCGTGGTGGCCGAGGAAGATGTGGCCAGACCCGGCTTTGGGCGGGTCGAGGTTCAGCTGGACGGCCTTGAACGGTTGTGGGGGCCGGAGCCGCTGATGGTTAGCCGGATCGGGGAGGCGCTGGCGGGGATTCTGCCCGGGCCGCCGCTGGCGGGGATCGGTGGGACCAGATTTGCGGCCGCGGTGGCATCCACTCGGGCGAGCCCCGCGGGGAGTGGCGTGGGGAGTGGATCAGCGAGTGGCTCCGCGAGTGGTGCGGTCGCGCTCCAGGTCGTCGAGCCGGGCGCCGACGCGGCCTTCCTGGCGCCGCTACCCGCGGCGCTGCTGAGCCGCGATCCGGAGGTGCGCGCCCGCCTCGATCGGTTCGGGCTGCGCGTCATCGGCCAGGTCGCCGAGCTGCCGCGTTCGGCGGTCGTGGCCCGGTTCGGGCCGGAGGGGGAGCGGCTGCATGCGCGGGCCCGGGGCGAGGAGACGGATCCGTTTCGGCCGCGACGGGCCACGGAGCGGTTGGTCCTGGCCCTGCCGATAGACCCGCCGGTGACGGATGTCGAGGGTCTGCGTTTCGTCCTGCACAGGCTGGCCGCGGCATTTGGCGATCAGCTCGAGGCCCGTGGCGCGGCGACGGCCCGGGCTCGGCTGACCCTTGAGCTGGATCGCTCGTTCTCCGCTGGCGACGTCCCGCCCTCGGTGGTGATTGACCAACCACTGCCGGAGCCGACGTCAGAGGGGCTGGCCATCGAGCGCCTGCTGATCGCCCGACTCGAGGCGACTCCGCCGAGGGCGCCCGTGGCGCGGATCGAACTCGAGCTAAGGGACGTGGCACCGGCCGCGGGGACGCAACTCTCGCTCTTCACGCCGCAGACGGGCCGGACAGGCCGGCTGGGCTGGCAGCTGGCCAGGCTCGGGCTCCGCTTCGGCGGGGATCGGGTCGGCTGGATGGAGCTGGAGGATACGGAGGCGGCTCTGGCCGAGGCGCGCTGGACGTGGCGTCGGGTACCGAGCTTGGTCGACTGCGCCCCAGACCCGGGCCACGCCGCTGCCAGTGGCGCTGCCCACGCCCCCGGCCGCACTCTGGGCCCTGCCCACGCCCCCGGCCCCGGCCGCCGGGCCGCGTCCACGGGACCCCATGGGCCGGGGCCATGACCCGGCTGCTGCGCGAACACCCATCGATCGACGTCGAACTTGATTCCGACGGCGAGCTCGTGGCGTTCCGCTGGAACGGCCGGCGCGAGCGCATCGAGGTCTGCAATCGATGGCGCGTCGAGGAGGGCTGGTGGAGCCAGCCGATTGCACGCGATTACTTCAAGGTCGCGGGCGGGAGCTGGCTTGCGCTCCTTTACCTCGACCGGGTCGATGGGACCTGGCATCTCGAGCGCCTCTACGACTGACCGACCCGACGCGTGGGCGGCGAAGTCAGGATGTCGGGTGCGCCGAGGCAACCGCATGGTTCTCGGGCGGTGGAAGGGCTGTTGCCGACAGGCCTCGCTCTCGACGTGAGCTCAGGTCCAGGCTCGCACGTGGCGGCCAGATGGCCCGGGCGGCGGGCTACAGGACCACGGCTGGAGCAGGCAACCTCCGGCCCTATCGCCAACGGCCGCGGCGACCGATAGTGGAACGTGGCTCGCGCCGATGTGCATAGGGTGTACCGATGGGGGGTGTAGTGTGTGCTTCCAAGCCGCGCCAGCGACGCTCCCTGGTCTGAGGCGATCGAATGCGTGCTATCCACGGTGATCGCGCCATCCACGCCGGCTGACACCACCCGCCTGAGGCGCGAGGGGAGGGGCCGGATGAGTAGGTGGCTCTTCGGGCCGCTGATCTCGCTGGTCGCCATCGCCGTCGCCGTCGCTGCGTGCGCGCAGGCGGCCCAGCCCACGCAGACCGCGGCCACCCAGGCGTCGGCCGCAAACACGACCGCCACACCGGCCTCCGCGACCGCCGCCTCGACGCTCGGATCGCCGGGCGCCGTATCAACCGGCTCGGCCCTGGCATCCGCGGGTGCCCCGCTCCTATTCCTCGGAAACGAAAACATCGCTCCCGTGGTCTATCTGGAAGGGACGACCCCTACCGGACTGGCCGTCGACCTCGTTCGTGCGCTTGCCCCGCACATGTCGCGACCAATCGAGATCAGGGCGATGGATTGGACGGAGGCCCAGAGCCTGGTCGCCAGTGGTCAGGCCGATGCACTGATCCAGATCAACGTGACCGACGCGCGCAAGAAGATCTACGACTTCTCGGGCCCGTTCCTCGAGTCGCATTTCGCGATCTTCGTCCGCCAGGACCAGGTGGGGATCTCCGGGATCTCGAGCCTCGACGGCCTTCGGGTCGGTGTCGAATCCGGAGGCCTGCCCCAGCAACTCCTGGGAACGGACCCGCAGATCACGTTGTCGGTCATTCCCAACTTTCCCGACGGTTTCAAGGCCCTGAACGAAGGCACGATCGATGCCGTGGTCGTCGACTACCGGGTCGGATCCTATGTTCTGGCCACGAACGGCATCACGGGCATCAAAGCCGCCGGTGATCCGATCGCGTCGTCCTACTCCTCGATCGCCGTCAAGAAGGGCAATACGGCACTCCTGAGCGAAATCAACAACGCCCTGCAGATCATCAAGGCCGACGGCACGTACCAGCGGATCATCAACGCTTGGGCTCCGACCGAGGGCGTCTTCGAGACACAGGGGCAGATCAACGAGACCTTCTACCACACGATCATCGTCGTCCTGGTGATCCTGCTCCTGATCGCCGTGATATGGGCCGTGACGATCAACCGGCTGATGCGCAGGAGAAGGTCCGCCGAAGAAGCGCAGAGAGAGCAGTACTCCACGCTGCGCGGCATCATCGACGGCCTCCCGGCACCCATCTTCTCGGTGGACAGGCAGTACCGGTATACGAGCTTCAACGCCGGACACGCGGCCATGATGAAGGCGATCTACGGCGTGGAGATCGAACAGGGCCACAGCATGCTCGACTACATGACCGT
>Ga0208457_1000142_pt1 | contig 93205 bp, 89 predicted proteins | sample June2015DPH_10_1_FD_185513 | JGI IMG/M metagenome (GOLD analysis project Ga0208457, IMG submission 185513) | Peatland microbial communities from SPRUCE experiment site at the Marcell Experimental Forest, Minnesota, USA - June2015DPH_10_150... | ecosystem: Environmental > Terrestrial > Soil >... | reverse complement strand
CAACGCCTAATAAACTGGTGAACGTGGGCGCAAAATCCATGATGGAAACAGTCTTTTTCAAACGTCCCGGTTTGATATTTGGTCCAAGCGCAATAAATATACCTTCTGGCCTATGATCACCAGTTCGACAATATGTGTTTGCTCCCTCAACGACCCCGATCTTTTTTGAAGCAATTCGGACCCTGCTCCCACTGGGATTTCCCGCCACCGCACTGCCCAGTAGTTTTTCATCACTCCACTCAACCAGAAGGTCAGGCAGGTAATCCAGAAATTCTCCTTGGTATAATTCGGCTGTCCTCTTAATGCTTTTCACCACTGGTTTTCCAGTATCGAGATTAACAATTTGAAGCAAATCCTGCGCCAACTGATCGCAGAGAGTGTCTATTTCCGCGCCGGGCTGAACGAGGCCTTCTGGCTCTCGCCCTGCTAAATTCACACGAAGGCCACATATAGCGGCGCCATTATGGAGCAAGAAACATTTGCTCTTTCTCGGATCTATTCCAAAAAACATGGAAGATGGCCGGCCTTGGCGACAGTCAATCCAGTCACGGGAACGGTGTCGGAGGGCCCAAAGCTGCTCTTTAATCTTTTTTGGCGTATGCTGCCAGCCCCACGTGAGAACAGCCTCTATCCTGTCCAGCATGTCAGGAGATTTATCCGCTGAAATCTCCGCAGACGGAGTCTTAGCTACTTCCAGCCGACAAAGAATTTCAGGAAGCAGAAACTGCATGCCAAAGTAGTGAGCCATGCGATGACCCACAAGAATAAAAACTACAGTTTCACTGTCGACCTGCCCAAGGACCTCTCCAATCGCGGTATCAATGGCTATATATACATCCCGCATCGGATCGCCCATCCTGGATACCATCTCAGGGTTGTAGCCGGGATGGTTCGGATCATGTAGGTGCCAGCACTGATGACCGACACAGTGACTCTCGCTAAAAACCTGGGCAAAGAAGTCCCAGCCACCTTTGTTTAGATAGTAATTGGTGAGCTTGGCCTTTTTTTGCGCACCCTGCACGAGCAGATCTCTGAAAGTAGGAAATTCTTGCTGAGTCCAGCCGAAAGAATCGCAAGATCTGGTTAAAGGATGTGAACCGAAACGAGCTAACACATCCTGCTGCAATTGCGACGGCCAGGTGTAGAATCCATAAATGCCATCATGGGCACCCCATTCAACCATCTGAATCCCATTCAGTTCTTTAGAGATACCAGACAACGGCATGTCAAGTATAGCCACTCTGCAACCAGCTCGGCTAAGATGATTCCAAAACGGGTCACGTTTTATGAAATCTCCAGGGCGGATGTGATCGAACTCATAGGAACCGGACTTGAGTTGGATTAGACTATGGATGCCATGATGGGCAGGCGTCACGCCAGTGTAAAATGATGGCCAGGTGGAGCCCTCGTAGAACCCCTCTAAGCTCATTGTGTCACCAACCAATCCACGAGCAAGCAGAGATCGAAAAGTCGGTAATGTGCCGTCAGCAGCCCAGGACTTTATCAAAAACTTGTCACCAGCATCCACTGCAAGAAGGAGAACTTTAGTCGGGGAAGACATAATATATCTCATATGTTAGTACAGCTATCAAAACGCATACATCCAACTGCATCGCTTGCATCCGGCAAAATATTTCTGCTTGAATAGAACCGCTCGGAACTGACGTGCTTTGTCATTATTCCAAATATTCTCAAACTTTTCATTCCGTACGTTACCAAGAACGAAGTCGTCTATCCATTCATCTGGACAGAATTTAACATCACCGTTTGGTTTTACAACCGCAACCAAGAAAGGAGCAATACACCTATCTTTAATGCAACCATCCTCCGAATAATATTTTAATATATCCTTGTAGGCTAAATCTGGAAAAGACGTAACCTTTGACCAGTTTGTCAAAGAGGAAATTTCATTGGCAAGTGATGTAGCATCAAGTACCTGAGAGCCTGGGATTAAATGACTCTTAGCGCCTGCCGCCATACATCCTAACAATTGCTTTATTGCAGACTGATGGGCAGACAGTTCTCCATTTGTGATATACCATAGGTGATGGATTCGGTAACTATCAACCCCATCATTTGTTGCGTCTTTTAATGCATTTATTATCTCCTCCAAATGACCTGGAACGTGGGCAGTTATCGTAATATTGACAGAGATTTTTGGTTTAATGCTGCCTCTCTTTTTCTTGAATTCTGAAAGCTCTTTGATGGCTAAGGTTACCTTCTTGAAGCCCCCTTCTCCCCTTATATTATCATGCAGTTTTTCTTGACCATCTACCGAAAAAGTGATATGGTCAACCTTAAGTGTAACGAGGATTTCAATTTTCCCATGGTCTAATAGAGTCCCGTTTGTAGCACATTCCACAATAAAACCTTGACTCTTGATATATTCTAAGATTATAAACAAATCTTGTCTTAGGAATGGTTCGGATCCACCAAGGTATATATTAGGCTTATATTTGGATAATTGGTCTACTAAACTAAACACCTCATGAGTGGATAGTTCTGAACCCTGATATCTATCGCCAATGCCACGTTCCCCATAAAACCAGCACATTTTGCATCGGAGGTTACATCTGTTGGTCAGTTCAATATCGACTACTTTTGGTTCATTACAATGAAAGCGTGAAAGAACGTATGGAGACAGTCTGACCAAAGGCTGACGTTTATGAAATTCTATAGCCTTTTGGAAAAAAGATTTTTGTCCACTCATGCTGTGGTTTCTAAAAAGTATTAACAGTGTTAGTTAGCTTTAGTGCGTCCCCTTTTGGTCATTCTATATTCAAATTTTCGCCTCACTTCAGCACCACGAGTAACCACTAAGCGAATAATTTGGCAGATATTAATTATATCTGAGAGTCCAATAGCAGTGCCCGTTGGCAATGTTAACACCCGTTTTGCCAATCTCTCCGTCTCGGATAACTTCAACCCGCAATTAATGGCATCTTGCCGATAAGGCATCATGTTATGGCAACCTGGGTAATAATAACGCCTAGCCAAGACATTCTCAGCATGCAGGATCTCAATAAATTGATCACGGCTAACCTTGGTAAGGTTTTCATCAATCTCCAATACGATATATTGGTAATTACACTTTTCGGCCTCGTTATATTGCAGAAGTTGAACTCCGGGAATGCCCTCCAATTCATGCTGATATTGCTTATAATTACGATAATTAGTTGAAATAAATTCATCTAAGCTTTCGAGCCCGGTCAAGCCCATTGCTGCTGCCACCTCACTCATTTTGGCGTTGATCCCTATGCTGATAACATTATCATATCCTGAAAAGCCAAAATTTCTCATGAGACGAATTTTGCTTGCCAAATCCTCATTGTTGGTAACTACGGCGCCACCCTCAAACGTATTGAAAAATTTAGTAGCATGGAAACTGAAAATCTCAGCATCTCCAAAATTGCCTATCATGCGTCCTTGATAAGAGCAGCCAAAAGCATGGGCTGCATCAAAGAGTAATTTGAGTTTATGCCTTTGGGCAATGGCTGTTAAACTCTCCACATCACAAGGGCGGCCCCACAGGTGGACTCCTATGATCCCCGCGGTGCGAGCAGTAATCAACGCTTCTATTTGACCTGCATCAATATTGTGAGTACGAGGGTTTACGTCACAAAAAATAGGCGTGATGCCTTGCCATTGAAGTGCATGCGCGGTCGCGACAAAAGTAAAAGAAGGGATAATGACCTCCCCTGTGAGCTCAGCGGCACGAATGGCGATTTCCAGAGCTAATGTACCATTACACGTGGCAATACAATGCCTGGTTCCTAATAGTTCGGTAATTTTTGCCTCAAACTCAGACACATAGAGGCCATTGTTCGTGAGGCATCTCCTGTCCATCATATCGCTTATGCGTGATAATAAGCGACTCCGATTACCTATATTCGGACATCCCACGTGCAGTTTGTGCTGGAAGACAGGGGTCCCTCCAAAAATGGACAATTTATTTAATTTATTCATGTTATACATTTCATAAAAGCTTTAATCTGGCGAATCATTCCCCTCTGAACAAAGTTAATGGCTGACTCCGTTAGTTTTTCTATTTTCTTTTCATTCCTTTTTGAAACACACTTTTAATAGATGCCTCATCAAAAGGAATCTGATTAGCCAGGCGATGATCACAAGATCACTTATTTCATTTCCTTGACCACCCGTGCAGGTACACCAAAAACCCGAACAAAATTTGGTATGTCTTTGGTGACTACGGCACCAGCACCCACAATGCTATTACTGCCAACCGAAATGCCATCTGTAATAATAGCACCCATACCGATATAAGAGGAATCCCCTATTTTCGATCTCCCAGCGATATTTGCTCCCGGAGAGATGGTCACATAATCACCAATTTCCACATGATGCCCAATCAAAGAGCCTCGATTGAGAATGACGTGAGATCCGATTCTTATAGCGGCTGCAACAACAGCTCCTGGACTTATGATCGTGCCTTGACCGAGCGTAGCAGTCGAAGAAACTTGTGCCCCGGGATGTATCATTGTTACGAAAGTTATACCCAAAGAGAGTGCCTGTTGAATGAATCCCTTGCGCTTGGGCGTTCCAACCGCACATACACCCTTGCAGTGGTCCTTTAACTGGGAAACATCGTCGATCCAAATTACCGGGAGATCCAACAAGGTTTCATGACATTTCTCACGATGAATCCCTTCGACAAAGCCTATAAGTTCGTATTCCTCAATCTTAGAAACATAGTCAGCAACTTCCTGAGCAAATAAACCTGCTCCAAGAATAACTAATTTTTGTTTCTTATTCTTCTCGGCCATTGAAAATATTATCCGCTAACATCTCGTGTAATTTACAATTTCAATAAATCTCGGGCCTCTTTAGGACTAAAAGGTTCCCGGCCCATAGCCTTGGCGATGGAAACTATTCTCTCAACGAGGTCCCGATTAGTAGTAAGCCTTGTTCTCTCCGTATCATACCAAATATTATCTTCAAGACCGACCCGGACTCCCCCACCCGCCACTATAGCAAGAGCGTTCATATGAAGTTGATAATCACCCACTCCTCCAACAGACCAAATGGATCCTTCCGGTAATTCCTTAATCATCAAGCTTAGATGAAGCATATCAGCTTGGGCACAAGCAATATTACCCAGAATCAGGTTAAAGTAGTAGGGAGGTTGGAGCAATCCTTTATGAATTAAATACCTGGCATAATTGATCATCCCTAGGTCAAAAGCTTCAAGTTCTGGCCTGATTCCTCTTTCGAGCATCTTTTTAGCAAGATCTTGAATCATTTGTGGGGAATTAATGCTAACCTGATTGTTGAAATTTAATGAACTTAAAGTCAAACTGGCAAAATCAGGTTTTAGTTCCCCCGCAAGATTAAGGCAATCGGACCGCTTTTCAAATTCATGAAAATTTCTCCCTGAGGTTGAGACGCACAAAATCAAGTCCTTCTCTTTTTTTCTTATCCCCCGAATGATTTCTCCATAAATTTCTTTCTTACAAGTCGGTCCACCCGTTGCAGGATCACGGGCATGGAGATGAACCATATTGATGCCAAGATCTACCACGTTTAGAACATCATTGATAATTTCATCCGGGGAGATCGGGACATACTGCGTCATTTCTTTAGTAGGAATCATTCCTGTTGGCGTAAAATTAAGGATGAATTTTTTATTGATCATAGTTGTGTTAGCGCAAAGAATTTACATAAATATGATGTTAAAGATGTCGGTAAATCTTGTACAACTTGGGGAAGCGGTCAATTAGCCCGTGTGTGATTTTATCCATGACCGCTTGTCTTGCATTTTGACGACGAATAGCGATACGCTCCTGAATCAGATGGTTGTATCGATAAGCCAAGAACTTATTTACCTTTTTATAAAAGCAGACGTCCGCTTTGGCGTGCTTAATAACTGTATAAGCTGAAGGATGACCACCTTGGGACCATAGCCCTCTGCCGTGAATACGATACACACCCATCACCTCATCGATATATCCGATCGTGCCGTGCATGGCATTCAGGACATGTAATGGCCAGTCGCTATAAGGGAGATTATCAAAAATACTTGGGAACTCAACAAAGAGACCATTACGAAACAGGGTTGAACAAGTGGGGATGAAGTTGTTGCAAAGCAGGTCCTCCATACCCAGGACGGGATTTAGCCTCTTTGCATGAAACGGATAGGGAGGATGCTCGTCCTCATGGATGATCATCACATTGTGAAAACAGATCGCACATTCTGGATGTCCGTCCAGATAATCGGCTTGTTTCTGCAGCTTATACGGCGATGTCCAATAATCATCCCCATCAAGCAGGGCGATATACTGCCCCCGGCATGCCTTAAGAGTCTGCAAAAAATTATGTCTTCGGCCCATATTCCGTTCAGGTAAGAAAAGGCGGATTTTATCAGGATACTGCCTCTGATAATCCTTCACTCTCTGACGCGTGCGGTCGGTAGAGCAATCCTCTCCGATAATCAATTCGTAATCAAAGTTGACCTTTTGCATGAGGACGCCCTCAATGGCCTGGGTGATAAACGACTCATGATTGCAGGTGGAGGTTTTGATACTGATCTTAGGGATTTCCGTTGGTTGATTCACTGGTTATTGGAAATAGAAAGTTTCGGGTTAAGAGATAATCGCTCTTTTACAGCTCGCCCATGCCCGATGACAAAACAGATGACCTTACAAATCCGTTCGACATCCTTTTCCGGCACGACCGTTCCAGTCGGGAGATGAACCACCCGTCAGTGCTGCCCGAATTAAATGAAAGCTCACAGACATTCCTTCAATTCATCAGTTTTTTGGGCAAGATTTAGATAAAAATGATGTTATGTCAAATTTTGATGGGAAAACGTAAAGGATTTATTAAAAGAATTTTAAAGTAGATTTTAGCTATAAGTTTCAAAGACATATTCTTTAAGTTTTTCTGAAGCTTCTGGATAACTTGTTACACTGTTATACACAGGAGGCTTTATTTTATAGTCTCGGTAATCTTCTGGATCTCCCCCTGGTTCTCCGGCTTCTACTGCCTTGATGATATTATATAATTCTCTCGCCGTGATATAATGAAGGACGTAATTTTTTCCATCATTATATTTCGTCTCTAAATAGTTAAAAATCTCATTCATTTCTTGCCCCAATACTGCCGTCCCATCCTCGGCCCCATGCATCGATGTTTTAATGATTGTCCATTCTCTTTTCCCTCTAATGTGAATTGCCGTTTTTACCCACAAATCGATTCTCTTTTTTGTGGTGGGGGGTGTTCCATTAATGGAGTCTCCCCAAGCTCTGAGTCCTGACAGTGTATTATTTTTGAGGAAAGGATGAGCAGGGCCTTGTATGATCATTAAATCTCCCAAATCTTTGCCTGACTTTCTTACGGTTATACCTCTATCATAAGATTTTGCCTTCTTAGGATCCCCTTGTGCGTAGTAGATTGAATTTATCTGAATGGGGTTTGCTTCATTGAGAGATGGAAATGTAAAGTCAGCATAGCACCCAGTTTCTTTAAGTATCTGTATTTCGTTATTGACTCCGCAATATTTCCCGTTGCGGGAATTATCCAATGCCCAGTCTCCATGAATAAATCCATATTTCCGATGCCCATTTTCAGTACCGAAAATTCCAAATGAAGAATATTCTTCTAAACATTGAATGATTGTCCTTTTTAGATTTTCTGCACTATCGGGCTTCGTTTTTCCATGGTGCAGATGCAATTCTATCTCCCCATATCCACCTGCGCACAATGAAATCAAATCCCTTAAATTATTATTTCGGTGATAATGGGGAGGGAAAAACCACGTTCTTTTAGGAATATTGCCAGCATAATCTTTATGATTTTTCACCAATTTTGGATACTCGGACAGCAAAGTTTGAACTCTCTCTTTTTCAACAACAGATGTTACATTGCCTGTTCCAGGCTCGAAGTGATCAACCATACAAAATAATATATGAAGGGGCTTAGGTTTTTTTCTTATCAGATTAAAAAAACACGAGGGTAACCATTTCAAAAGTACTAAAAGTAAGAAATATATTTTCCAAGAATATTCATTAACTCGCATATTTTTGCCGAGGATACGAACCTAACTCCATAAAATAGTTAACTAATTATTTGGGTACCACATCTTAAAGCCAGCCCGGATCAACATATCAAGGCCGCCAACAACAACCCTTACATTTTGATAACCTTGTTCCCAGAAATGAGCTGCCGCCCCGGCGCTCATATACTCTCCCTCTCATGCACAGTAAAATGCAATGATCATGTTAGTTGGAAGCTTAATATTACTTGACTGAACTTCCCCATTGGGAAGAGAGAAGGATCCTACGATATGCCCGCGTGCGTAAGTGCCGCGTTCATGAGCATTTGCCAGGATCAATTTACCCTGGTCATACAGTGCCTTTGCCTCAAAAGCAGTAATCCTGGGTACCTCAGGATGTTCATGGATAGAGGGTTTGAGGGGCTGGTAATTTTGCTGTCCATAAGCGACCACTACACCAATCAGCAATATGGAGATAATAATGACGAAAAATTTGAATTTCATAGGCCTACCCCCTATTTCATTTATGTTTAGTGATATCACTTTGACCTGGCTTCTTCAATTTCATTGAATTCAAAATGCGAGTTTTTATTAACACCCGCCGATTCGAATTGTATCGTCCCTTGCTTGCTTGCCGTCGCCACCAACAGTAACTTTCCATCCTGTTTAATCTGGTAACTTCTTTCCGGCTTAAGGTTACATAGAAGCTGCCAGATTGGCGCAGAGCCACTGATCGCATAGGAACCTTTCATTAAAGGCTCAGGACCTCTTGAAAATATCACTGCTTTTTTACCAATCTGTGCCCCGTAAATATTTCCAAACTCTGATTCTATCAGTTCTGCGTTCATCTTTCCTTCTCGTTTTAAGGAAGGATGAAGAACATGAAGAAAATTGTCATAATGGGAAGCTCTTTTAGGACTTACTTCAAGACGCCACAGACCATACTGATTGCCGTCTCCGTAGTTGTATCCCAGTCCATAACCCCAGGGGTAATCAATTCTCTCAGAATCCTTATCCTTATCTACTCCTTCAACACCCATATGTCTGAACTCTTGAATGACCTTGGCACCGACCGGCATAGCAAAGCCCGGAGCCGCTTTTATTCCCCTGACGCACTTTAAAAGTTTTGCTGGCCTCTGCCCGGGTGGTGTTTTAGCTTCGCAGAAGTAGCATACCCTTTCTCCCATGGGTCTGGAATCGGCATGGATCATCTGGGGCCACACCGAGAAACGATCAAAGACCTCTCTGTTTGGATTTGGGGGCTGAGCAGTGATGATGACAACTGGATGCTCTGGAAGACCTTCCGTAGATTCTACCTCAATATCCATGGGTCCGTTGTCATTTGCCTTAAGCGATTGCCTAAGCTGTGTTGTAATCCAACCACCCAATCTCCGCACCAAACGATTGCCACTTTTAGGGAGAAGCACTTTCACAGAAAGTTCGGCACGTTCTTGTTGGACATGAATAGATGAAGTCCCCTCTGAAAGGTGTATGCCCCCTGAATCGTTTCCGACCACTACCTTATAGCTGCCATCAAATTCTGGTTTAGCTCTCAACTGCAACAGCCAGAACTTTTTGAACTCAGGCTTGACAGATTCTATACGGTCAAAGATGACAAAGTAGTCTTGATCACCGCCGGGGGATCCTAAATAAACAAATTCTCTTTGCACTAATTTCACCTTTGGGTTGTTCCCGGAGGTTACAAGAGTGGAATTATATGCCCTTGTTCCATCTGCCGCTGCATAGACATATTCTTTGGTTCGTTCAAATCGAATCAGTCCACCTATATCCCGATAATTGCCGTCGGCTGTGCCATTGTATGTCCTGCCCCATTTTTCATCCCAACCATCAACGAGACGTTGACCCCCATCATTTGCCCATTCTCCAAAATTTTCTGCAGGGTTATAGATAAGCAAATTATTGGTAGGGATAGTTCGCCAGAAGAAATTTGACATCTGCGGCCATCCTGGGTCTTGGCTTTGGAGATTCCCCCCTTCATACCAACACATGTAGTTTCCTGCACGCGCAAGAGCCAATTCCTCACCCTTTGCGATCATGAAGGCAAGGCTATCATGGTGCATATGCCCATGGTAGTAAAACGGCTCTGCCTTGAGGATGGCAAAAGTGGCATCTGGATCGTCCCATTTGCTTCGAATGGACACCCAGCCGATACCTGCCTTTTTCCCGAATCGATCGCGGTCAATCTGGCCCTTTCCTTCATCCCATCCCAGAGCTTCAGCAAGAGGTAGCCCTAATTCTCCAGGACTTTTTGGTTGGATAGACCAATCCATCAGGACAAATGAGATCGCATTTTCGGCTTGATAGGGAATCCCTCCAAAAGTCTGATTCAAAAACCAGGTATAGAGCTGGGCCCTCCTCTCATCACCATGGCGGCGATACTCCGCAGCAGTAATGGCGAACATATTCGCAAAGGCTCCTCCTTCAGAGCCGAACTCTCGGGTAGTAAAAGTATGGTTGTCATGGAAGGTAGCAAAGTATCTGGCCACGTCATTCGACCCCATTCTCTTTATTGGGAAGGGAAGCATAGCATAGATCAGGTGATTGGGTAACTTGGCTATTACCTCGTGTTCAAAAAAGAAATCAGAATCCGTGGCAATACCCAGGGCAAGAAATGTATAGAAAGTACCTCCAAGCTGAACGAAATAACTGGTCCCGTCAGCAAAACCTCCGTCCTTACCAGCCACATGTTCCATTGCCAGGTTGTCCAGCAAGGTATCCCTTATGCCCTGAACCAACAATCCTTTAGCATAAGAATCATCAATCCCATCCCCATAAAAGGAGAGTGCTGCAATCAGTCCCTGCGGACCAGGTGAACACCGGTACCCATGATGCTTACCATTGTGAACTCTCAACTCCTTCCCAAGTCGAGATTTACAGAAATTGACAAATGCCTTCCTTTCTTCATCGGTGAGAGTTCCATAAGCCCAATCATAAAGTAGTGCAAGGTTGTCCGGAGAATCTCTCCCGTCTCGGATAGCCTGCATAAGAGCTTCGGCAGCGATCCGACCGTATTCGTGGCGGGATCTTGACAGTCCAAATGCCTTGTTCTCACCCAATTCATAAAGTACAGCGGCTTGAAGTCCCTTCATCCTGTCTTTAATGAAGTTAAACTGGTATGCTTTGCTCGAAAGAGCTTGAGTTCTCAGTACAGGAATCCTCTCAGGAGTGAGGAAGATTCTTGGGTGCCCTTTCCTGATTTTTGAAACCGTGTCCAGGGCCACCTGTTCTGCCCATTTTTGACTTGCAATAACAACTCCGGACGAAGGACTTTCAGCATAGGAGGGGATAAAAATGAATAGCACAGAAAATGTCAGGCAAAAGATGAAACGAGTAACTCTTGTAGTTGTGCGTGAGTTCATTGCTCCTCCTTTCAAAAGGGATTTCTTAGACGTTTTAATGTCCAATTCTCGGCGTCCCTGTTAGAGGTCTACCGGTTTGGAATCTACTTTCTAATTTTATTATAAGGCAATAAGCTTATAGCTCGAGAAAACCCATAAATCAAAAACAGAACGGTTAATCCTAAGATCAAATTGTATTTTTTTATTAATCTCGTGTTTTTGAGGGCCATAAGGAATGAGGTGATTACAGGAAAAAGGAGTGCGACAAGTAATGGTAGAAATGTTTTAGCACTAATGGCTATTACAAAAGAAGACAAAAGGAATAGAATAAACATAAGATAACCAAATGCATACAAAACGACTTTAAAATTCTTTCTCTTAAAAATATAGATTTCTTTATTTTGATGAATATCGTTGATGAATACTTTCAACACCTCCTTGCCATGCCAAAGTTCTTTTTTGAATATTTGCATCAACGTTTGGGGCGGTCGCAAATGCGTGATTGATATATCGGAGGATGAGATTATTTTGTAGCCTTGCTTTCTCATTCGGGCGCAGAAATCATAATCTTCATTGCTTTCCAATTTTTCATCAAACCCGTTTATCGACATAAAAGCCTCACGGCTCATTATCACATTGCCAGTCGGGACCCAGTCTACCTCCCCTGTGAAATAACGCTTGGCAAATAGCAAATCCCAGCATTTTGCCACCCAATTAGAATTTTCAGGAATTGAGAGCCTAAATCCCAATATCACTCGACCATCTCCATTTAAATAAGTGAGGGCTTTTTCTAACCAATTCTCAGGAGCAACGCAATCTGCATCTAAAAATGCCAAGAGGTCTCCCCTCGATGTTTTGGCTCCATAATTTCTCAACGATGCAATAGTCCCCTCTTTCTTCAATAAAACTTTAGCGCCATAAGATTTACATATTTCTACAGTTTTGTCACAAGATCCATTGTCCACGACAATGATCTCTTTATCCAAACTCATAGGATGGAGTTTTACAATTGATTCCAAACAATGATTAATATAATTTTCCTCATTAAAGGCTGGTACGATGATTGAAACAGATAATGGTTTAATTTCTGATTGAATAGTCATAATGAGCCAAAGATAGTGTTGGAGCTATCCCCTAAGTAAGGAGGGGGTGAATCTATAGAATCTACCGATTTTTTCTTTTACGGCAAGCCAATCATATTTCCCTTCTAACTTATCAATAAAATCTTTGAAAGAATCAGATTCCCACATTCCGATTCTCCGCAGAGTATATAGATCTTTCAAGGAGTTAAATCTGCCCCACCAGCCAGTACATGCAGCGTGATAAGATTCTAAAAATTCCATGCAATTTCGATAAAAATTGAAATTATATTCAAAAGGTCCAAAAGGAAAGGCAAAAAACCGGCCCGGTTGTCCAACTTTCTGTTCAATTTCTAAGCGGGAATTGACGATTTCTTGAAAAATTTCATTTGGCGGTAGACGAAACAATGGTTTATGGGAAATTCCATGAGAACCGATTTCTACAAACTCTTTTGGAAGCTGGCGAAGCTGGTCATATGACATAATTGGCATTTTATGAAAACTGTTGTGCCCCTCATCCCAATCGTTAAAATACCCTACCTTTCCTGTGGGGACAAACACCGTGGCGTGACAACTACATTTTGCAAGAATGGGAACTGCAAACTCGGCGAAATTTACATATCCGTCATCGAAAGTGATAGATGCCAAGTTGTTTTTATGCTTTTCGGGCGATTTAAAACTTTCCACTAACTCAAAGAGGGATACGACTGAATAGTTTTCCTTTAACCAGGATATTTGATCCACAAAAAGACTTTCTGTGACGCAGTTAAACTGAGGCTTTTTTGAAATTCCGTGATACGTTAGGATAATTTTTTGCTTTAATTGTTTGTTAGATCGATGATTAGTAAGAGTTGAAATAGGTTTCAAGAGATGTGTGACGAATTTGATTGTTTTATGTTTCATAATTTAGAGATTCTATATTCAAATAAATCATTGGAGGAAACGCTTACGAATATGAAACTTTCTTTCCTGAAGCAGGCTTCCATACCACAACTTCCTTTCCAAATATATTATAATTTTCGTAAACAATAAAATCTTTAAATCCCCCCTTCTTTAAACCTTTTAAAGCAGATATATTCCATGTGTCGCCGTAGCCAAAGGCTCTTTTAAAATTTTTCTCTTTAAACTGAGTTACAATAAATGACAAGATAAAAGGGTATACGTTCCTGCCTCTGAATGATGGAATAGTCCAAGCGTTAATTAAAGCAACGTCGCCATCTAAAAGAGGTACGATCTTTGTTTTCAAGTCTGAATTATTAGTAACTGCCCAGCAAGCTCCGGCAAGCTGATCGTCCATATAAGCGAGGAATAATCTCCAATTGTTGGCAAACCTTCTTTTGGACTCTGCGATATACTTTTCTCCAGCGTAATCCTTTATTGATGCTATATCTTTGGAAGATAGATCCATAAAGCTTTTAAATTCTTCCCCAATTAAATGCTTGCCTATCTCTTGCGGATTTAATGAATAACTCGGAATATCAATATAAAATAACACTGTTTCTCTATAAAAAATCTTTTCAACAGAACGATTGATAATTAGTTTTATAGTAGGCAAAACACCGACTGATATTATTTTTCTCTTTATGGCCTTGTACATTGCTTCAAATAACATAATATAAACCTCAGCTTAATTTGTTTTCCGTCTTAGACAATCTCTAGTTTTTTCATTTGGTCATGTGCATTCGTTGGCTAGCCATAATTTTGAGTTCTTCGAGCGTGTGTTTTAGATTTGGAGAATTTGCCCTCAACTGGTCACCCACCTTGACAAGGAAGGAACTTAGCAAGTTGCGACACCCATCAAATTGTCCGAGGTATCGCACCTCCTTGCCTAACCTTCCAGAAAGACCAGCTTTAAAATGGTACGTTCCTGGATTTTTCTCAGGGTCTATTCCACCAAGATCATACCAACGACATCCTCGTGCCTTTAACCATTCAATCACTCGCCATTGCACCAAATAAGAAGCTTGAAGCGTTCTCCCCTTGTCGTTAGTCGCTCCAAGAAGATAAATTCCTGTATCTCCAATTGCTGTACAGACCACGGCTGAGACAGGTTCAGCCTCGAATTCGCATAACATGATTGTCATTTTGAAATGATCTTGCAAATCCTTCTGTACAGCTCTCATTTTGTTGATATCAACAAATTCAAAAAATTTTTTACGTTCGTGCATTTCCTCGTAAATATTTGAGAAAAGGTTATATAAATTGTCATCAAATCCTTCTACTACTCTTAATCCGTTTTTTCCCGCACGGTTCAAACAATTCCGCCACTTCTGGTCTAAACTTTTCCGCAATTGCTCCGAGGGAAGGGACAAGTCAATTAGAAATGTTCTATAGGAAGGTATTGATTCCCGCCATACAAGACCCTCCTCCTGTAATATGGAATGGATCATATCAGCGTCATCGTTAATCTCGTTTGGAATAACCCTAAGAAGTAGTCCCTGCTTCAGTACGTATTCATTATATAAAGCGCGAACCACCTGTTGAAAGCTTCCCAAATCCTTTTGTCTTCCGTGAAGGCGCCAAAGAGGTCCAAAGGGAATGTAAGCAATGCCAGGTCCAAGGATGGGAATTTTGATTATCCTTGCCTGTGCCGCACCTACGACCTCACCATCTCTTTTTAGCACTACATGACTCAAATGGTCCTGCCCCCAACGCACCGATCCATAACTCCAAGTTTGGTATATGGTTGCATCATCAAATCGCGGTAGTATCTCCGACCAATCATTCGGGCCTATCCTATCGATCTGAACTACATAACCAGGAGCCAGAGTCTTCATTTCTTCCCTTTTTATTATCACTATTTTTCTGCCGACTTTTTACTACTTTAAAACAAAAAATACTTTCTTCGGATAATTTTTGCTCAAAAGAGTTATTGGGGGTCCTATTTCTGAACGACCAAATTCATCAAATCATTTCTAAATAAATGTTCTGGATTTTTTCAATCCATTTTTGCACATCATATTCATCCATAATGGTCTTCTTTGCTTCAATGACTCTTTTAACAGTTTCATTTGGGTTGTTAAATGATTCCAATATACTTTCTGCAAGAGCCTTAGGATTGTTGGTAGGGACTAATATACCATTAACCCTGTCCTTAATGACTTCTGGAATTCCGCCAACAGAAGTCGCAACCACTGGTACCTCGTTTGACATAGCTTCAAGCATGGCGAGGGGAACTCCTTCATTAAAAGAAGGTAGAACATAAAGATCTAAGGATTGAAATACATTCATAGGATCATTACGGAACCCACAAAAATATACCCGATTTTCTACATTGAGTGTTTTGGCTAAACTTTCTAATGCCACTCTTTCAGGACCATCTCCAACGACCACAAAATAGGAATCAGGAATGTTCCTAATCACTTCAGGAACAATTCTTATAAATTGGATACAACCTTTAACTGGTTCAAGTCGACCTACAAAACCAATAAGCTTAGCATTGGATGGAATGCCAATCTCCTCTCGGAAGGAATTCGGATTTGCTGAATTTCCTTTGATTTTAACAGGGGGTACATTTCTAATGGTTATCATTTTAATTGAAGGAACCTTAAATGCTTTCAGTTCTTTTCTAATTTGATCCGATACCGCAATTATACGATCAAAATGTCTTAGTAATTTTAAGCTTAGCCACACAAATGGTCTAAATTTTCCAGAATGAAGGCCATGTACCGTTGTGACAATAGGAATTTTGAAAAGCTTTGAAATAAAAAAGCCAAGAAGGTTTGTTTTGTAACCATGGGTATGAATCATATCCGGATGATGCTTTTTTATGATTCGGCGTATTTGCAAAACCTGTAATAAATCATATGGGTTTTTAAACCTAATTGGTTCTAAAGGAAGGTTTAATTTTTCAGCTTCATTCCAAAATAAATCTTCACTTTTTCGTTTGTCTATGAATATTCCAAGGATAAAATCGAATTTTCCCTGATCTATCTTCTTTAAAAGAGTTAGCAAAACTCTTTCTGCACCTCCTATGCCCCGTGGAGCGATTAAGTGCAATATTTTAATTTTTTCTGACTCCATATGATACATTCAAGGACCGTTAATGCTTAAAATGGTATCACTGTATCTGTCTGAGCTCATATTCTGAAGATGATCTCAATTCTCCATGAGACGCCGTGCAAAGTGTATGTGGGACTTAAAATAGTAGTTTAGGATGAGGGCAGGTAAGTGCGCAAAACAGGAAGAAGTTCACGGGCAAATTCCATCTCATCCTTAAGAATTTCCTTTAGATTATCAGATTGTTCAAAATTTTTAGAAACGATAATAATGGCACCATTGGTTCGGCCCCGGAAAAGACCATCAAGGGCATTAAATATTTTTGCCTTATATCGGCTGTTTATGATCTTGCCATTCATGTCATACCAGAACAGCAGCAATTGGTTGTTGATTCGATCTTGAAAAATAGTTTTATTAATCCGAACAGTCCCATGAGGATTCATGGCGAATTCAACCGCCTCGGCCTTTTTATGAAGCCATTTGGAGCGGTAATGAGTGACTCTTTTATCTCCTCTTTGAAACTCAAAATAGCCAATATAAAGTTTAATCTCACGACCAGAGGTATTCTGGTAAGAACTCATCACTTCAGCATCAGCGCCTTGAACTCCGAAGGAGTCCTTCAGGTGTTCTGTTCTCACCCACCTCCAATCTCCAATCATTAGAGGCAACTCTTTCAGATTCATCTTCAAAGGAACAGGAGTAGGACTATATAAGTGTATATACCCCCCAAGACTTATGAGTATCACCATGGAAATAACCCAAGCAAAGTTAAACCGATTCACTTCTTGTTAATTACCCTCTGCAATGACTTTTTTTTGTGGGAAAGTTCAACCTTGGACAATGAGATCTTATACAAAAGCCATGCCGAAATGAAAAGGAATATGTACCCAACTATGGAAACAAAAAGGCCCTGAAACATATGAAGCGGCCCTTGAATATTGTTTTTACCATAATAATAGGCGCACAGAACAACAAATGCCACTCGCACACCGTTTGATAAAATGCCAATAATCACAGCCGTAATAACCAATACAGCCTTTCGCCACCAACCTCTCTGTGTAAAATGGGCTAAAGGTATGCCGATGGCAATGATGGATATCAAGTAACGGACACCACTGCATTCTTCCGCAACCTCCAAAGTCATATTGGGTAGTTCAAAATAATTGGCACGTAGAAAAAAAGGAATATTAAAAATTCCTAATAATCCCGAACCCATCCTTGCTGAAAAGAGTTGAAACGGCCAGTGAATTTTATCGATAACCTCATCCAAGATAGGAACCATAAGGATCAGATAGGCCAAGGGAAGAGCAAGGGCCATCAGATATCTTGTCCCTAAAAGCATTAATATTAATCCAGGGATGATTATAATCAAGGATAGCTCCTGAACAGTGGGTACCCCGCCAATATTGCTCATCATGAGCAGAAGGCTACCCAAGAGTGTGAGAAGAAGTCCCCAGAATATGTTGGGTTGGATGGCAAGGGTTCCTAACCTTTTTCTGTCAACCCATATGAAGTAAAGAGCGATGATCGGAACTAGCCACCCATGAGAGTAATCATCGCGGCTCCATGTCCTGACCAGCAAAGGCATGACTTTGGCATACGCAAACACCAAAGCCCCCACAAGAAGGCCGACTTTGATCCAGATATTCTCTGGTAATGCATCCCTATGTTTTTCGTTCATGATATATTTAGGTGCTGCAGTGGTGCAGTTGCTTTGTTAAGATAATAAGTTACTGGGTTAATGAGGTAATGGGTCATCAAGTGATGCGGTATTTGTGTAATTCTCGATACTAAGAAAGGTCTGCCAAGATTGAACCTGATTCGTCCATTTGCAATTTATTCCTCGTCCCTAACTCCTTTTGTAAATTTCCCGTCTGTGTCCTACTCTTAAAACAATGATCTCGTTTCCTTCAATATCAAAAATAACCCTGTAATCACCAATCCGAAAGCGATATTCACCCAAGAAATGGAGGATGGTGTAGACAAGTCTATATTTCACTTGCCGAAAACCTCTTCATGGGTCTTAACTCTTTTTGATTTATAATCAGCCCGTGCTTCCCGAATGCTGTTAAGATATTCTGGAGATGTTGCCGCAATAAGATCCTCTAAAAAAGCATCTCTTTTTCTTTTCTCCATCCCTTTAACCGCCTCAATAATCTCCTCGGGCTTTACCTGAATTTTTAAGGTTCCGATCATTATTTTCTCCTTCTATTATTTTTTATAAGGTGCGGAGCTTCTGATTTTTTTCAATTCATCATCAAATGTAAAAAGCTCCAATCTATTGATAGTAGCCCTTGCACAAAGTATACAATCAACGAAGCTCAACTGGGTTTTTCCGAATAACGTTATGGCGTATATCATTTCTTTCTTGTCCGGGTTGGCCACCCCTTTATATGAAAATAATCCTTGCAACTTTTCTGAAATGATTCGTCTCTCTACCTTATAAATCCTTAATAGCACATAAACACATTCCGCAAGGACACTCTCCGGGATGACCACTGCTTCTTCCCCTACTTTCACCTTTTCAAGCAATGAGGATGCTTTTTTGAATAAAACCTCATTATCTTTCAGGAGATATCGCAGTATTACATTAGTGTCTACCAGCTTTTTCACCGTACCGCTCCTGAACGATCTCATCCCACGCCTTCTCCCTCTCTTCTTTAAATGGAATCATTTTTTTGGCATACGAATTCAATGACCCTGCAACACTCTTCACGGGCCTGATCATCACCCCACCTTCCAAGATATCGAATTCGATCACTTCACTGTTAAATTTTTCCCGGATCTTTCGCGGGATCGTTACCTGTCCCTTTTTCGTAATTTTTGCGGTGATGGGCATTAATTTATCTCCTTACTTTTATCTTAGGTAATCCAAAATGAAATAGTAAGGAAATTCAAATAATTTGTCAAGTATTTATCTGGATTACGTTTGAATTATCACTTGAGTTACTTGGGTCTATTGAGTTACTTGAGTTTATTGGGTTAATTGGGTTTATTGGGTTTATTGGGTTACTTGGGTTATAAGTTATTGAGTTAATAAATGCATTTCTAATACCAGGTCTCAAACCTTCAGCTTCTATCTTTCAGCAGAGAAAAATAGAGCTCCTCATATTTTTTGACCATTGTTTCAACTGTGAATTTTTCTTGCACTACTTTTCTACCAGCAGCTCCCATGGCCCTGGCCTTATCTGGATTCTGAAGCAGCGCCGTGATAGCCCCTGCCATAGCACTCGAATCTGCTGGCGGAACGAGATATCCTGTTATGTCGTTGACGACCATCTCTGGACTGCCTCCAACGTTAGTAGCGATCACTGGTTTACCAGCGGCCATGGATTCGAGAATCACGTTTGATAGGCCCTCACTTGTTGAGCTCTGGACTGAAACATCAAGGTTGGAAATAATAGCAGGCACATCGTTCCTTTTCCCAAGGAAAAGGACATCTTTCTTAACATCTAAATCGCTTGCCATTTCCTCATACTGGTGTCTCAAAGGACCATCACCGACCAAGACAAATTTAACATTAGGGACCTTCTCCAAAATTTTCTTGGCGGCTCCAAGGAAATATACGTGGCCCTTAATTTCAAAATTAAAATTGGCAATCAATCCAACCAGAGGTGTGCCATCTACAATCCCCAACTCCACTCTTAGGGATTTATCTTTAAGAGCTTCTTGGTATCCAGAGAAATCTATACCGTTATAGATTACTTCAATCTTTTCGGATGGGAGATTCTCCTGTTGAATCATCTGATCTTTCACTGCATGACAATTGGCGACACATCTTTTGTAGTCTTTAGATGAAAATCTGAATACCTTGTCGTAAATCTTTTTTCTCTTGAATCCAAGGTCACGTCGTGAGGTTATCCAGATAGGAATACCTGAAAGACGCGTTGTAAGCCAACCCATTACTTCAGATTTTTCAAAGAAGGTATGGATGATATCCACTTTTTTACTTTTGGCAAGCAATGAGAGGCGGCCAAGTTGGCGGAGGCCATAAAAGCTGTAAAATTTGCGAGTCGGAAAATGAAATAGCTCCAAATTGCCTATATTACCTTTAGCGACTGGCAAAGAGTTGTCCGGGCTTAACTGCACAACAATGGATCGAAATTTTTCCGGATTTAAAGATGAAGATAGAAGATACAGCTGTTTCTCCGCACCACCCGTTGAAGGTTTGTCTGGTGTAGATATATAAGTATCGATCAGATACATTATTGTTATTAGTTTATTTAATTTAACTGAAAAATCCATCTCTCGCAGAGTTCACAGAGTTGAGACTATAACCTCAAAGCCTCTGGCTCGTATTGCCTACGGCTCGGAGAGCAAAGCGTTCCTCAATCCTTAATCATCGTATATTATATATCCATCGATAAAGCTTACGGTAAAGGTTGAAAGTTTTAAGTTTTGAATTATGAATTATGGATTAATACTTTTTTTAAAGTGCTGCGGCGGTGCAGTTTTTGAACTTCAGTTAATAAGTGAATGGGTGAATGAGTCAATTGGCGTTGCGGTGTTAGGTCTTCCTTTTCTTAAGTTCCTCTCTAAACAATTCTAATCGGGGCAACTCTTCTTTATCTCTTTGACGCCCTGAAGCTTTTTTGCTCTCAATAATATCCTCGATAGAAGCACAATAAAATATTTCATCAATCAGTTGGCCATGTTTAGTGGCATCTTCAAAAGATTTTATCCCATCTGGTGCAAAAACAATATCTATCGGAAAGGGGCCCCCTCTGATCTGAATAAAATCTTTTGCAGCCAGAATTGCTCCCTGCAATTCTTCATTTAAGTCAAATCCCAATTCCTTCAAAGCTGCCACCAGCCTTTGACAATTTGATTTCTCCTTATCGGGGAAAATATCTATGTCTTGGGTTGTTCCTGGATACCCATAGAGAATGGCACCGAATTTTCCAATAATAAGATATTTGATACTATATTTCATAAAAATGTCAGCTAATTTTTTAGCTTTCTCAATCATTTATCTATAAAAACCCAAATATCGCGGCACCTGCTTTTCACACCACTCCCGATATTCTTCCATTGTGTTGAATATTCTATATGGCTTATCGTTTATGACCGGAATTTTAAATGGAAAAAATCCCAAACTTATTCTTTCTTCCACACTCCGAGAGAGTCCATCGATGAAATCGAGTCTCAAGTGCTCCTCTTCAGAGGCTCTTCCTATTTGATAGATAAGCTTTTGTGCCTTTGTAGAATATATCATAATTTTTTGCTTGGTATTTGTCTTACGTTCAATAACGCCATGCTTTCTCTACTCTTGCTATGCCTTAACCGCTACAACATTGAAGTACCGCATCACTTTATTGCAGACATCAATTCTAATTCAGGGGCTAGATCTTTCTTCATCTTCTATTTCCCTTTCAAATGCCATTCTATACCATTCCCATAAAGTTTTCAAATCTTGAATAGCTAAAGTTAGGGCTACATTAAAATATTTTTTATCATCTTATACCATATATCCATTGGTAAAGTTTACGATATGTATTCACACCTATTGTTCCCCTCAATATATTTTTCAAACTTTTAGTAATCCTCATACCCAGGATAGCCTGGTTCTTGCCCTGAATTATTAACTGAAACTTTTTTTCTGAAATCCCGTTTCCGATATTAATCCTTCTGAGCCATGGTCCATCAGATTCCCAAGTCTGAAAGCCTACATCAGATGTGCAAATACTTTTATACCCAAGCTCCATAGCAAGGGGCCATATTATACCGTTCTTGGATCCATGAGGAAGGCTAAGATGGTTCACTCCTGTCCCCAGTTTTTCTTCAATGGCCTTTTTTGATTCTTGAAGCTCAAAGATAATTTCTTTTTCCTCCATCCTACCTAATGGCCTGTGGGTTACAGTGTGGGACTGAATAGACATCCCACCTGCCATCATTTCTTTAAGTTGATCCCAGGTCATGTAGAATGGTTTGCCGGTAAGCTCCGTGGCGATAAAAAAGGTGGCCTTGAACCCATACTCTCGCAAGATCGGATAGACATAAAGGTAGTTTCCCAGCCAGCCGTCATCGAAAGTCAGGCAGACAACCTTTTCTTCTTTTTTTGGTTTTTGTGAAAGTAGTTCGTCAATAGTTATTGTTTTTATATTGTTTGATTGAAGCCAAGATATCTGATTCCGGAAAACTTTTAATTCTGTATTGTATGCAGGATTCGTCAGTCCTCTGAGACGATCACGTTCTTCAGGCCGGTAAATCTCATGGTACATCAAAATTGGGATCTTTTTATCTCGCTCACTCATTTCATTCGTTAGAGTTCACTGAGGACTCTGTGATCTCTGTGTGAGGTGATCTTTGAGATTGGGAAGCTTTTGGGAAATATTGGCTCACCAAATCGATTAAAGGAACAAACCTAAACTCCTTCAGCAATTTTTCCAACCGACCTTCTGTTTTTTCAAGGTTAACATAATGTCTCAATCGGTAATTGAGGCGAACGTTCATTCGAGGCTGCTCGGGGTCTAATTCCCAGGGATGCAAATAGAAGACTATTGGTTTCCCCCCCCTGTTTAATCGACGAAAGAATCGTTGAAAATAGATATAAGGGAAAAGACGAAAGTAACCGCCGCCGGCTAAAGGGAAATTGGCGCCACCAATGCGATAAGTGGAGAGAGGCATTTCTATTAGCCCATTGCCAAACCGAAAAGGAAGGGATGATATACCATTAAACCCGTATCGATTATGGAAAGAGGTAGGAAATATGCTTGAGTCATACGCAAAATCAAGTTCTTTTAGAACATCAAGGGCCCACACTGATTTTGGTGTAATTGAGAATGAGGGTGCCCGGTAGCCAAACACCGGTCTATCAATGATCGATTCCAGAATCTTCTTGGACCGCTCGAGGTCCGAATAGAACTCTTCTGCAGTTAATTTAAAGACAAGCTCATGGCCGTATCCGTGGCTGGCAATCTCATGCCCCCCGGCAGCGATTTCTTTTACCAGGGATGGACATCTTTCAGCTATCCAACCCAGGATAAAGAAGGTAGCACGAGTTTGGTGTCTTTCCAGGAGCCTGAGAATTTTTCTCGTATTTTGAACTACCCGAAGTTCACAGCACTCCCAATCCTTGCAGGAAATGACTTCCTTCAGGTTTTCCACCTGAAACCAGTCTTCTACATCAAAGCTGATACCGTTAAGAAATGACATGATTTAATTCTCTATGCGGAGCCTTTTTTCCCATTCCCAAGCTGTTTTTATTATGTACTCTAGGTCATCATATTTGGGGCCCCAATTCAATTCTCTCTTTAATCTGGAGCTATCAGCAATCAAGGCAGGTGGATCGCCCGATCTTCTTTCTGCTTCTTCTGTCTTGAAATGAATCCCTGTGACCCTCTTCGCTGTATCAATAACTTCTCTGACAGAATATCCGTGTCCATAGCCGCAGTTAAATTGTCTACTCATACCATTTTCTAAAAGGTGTTGTAGGGCCAAAATATGTGCGATAGCCAGATCATCAACATGGATATAGTCTCTAATACACGTTCCATCAGCAGTCGGGTAATCAGTCCCGTAGATTGACAACTTGTCAAATTCTCCTTTCGCTGTTTTCAAGGCCCTTGTTATAAGATGGGTAGCTTCTTTATATGCCTGTCCTATTTTGCCCCCAGAATCAGCCCCTGCTACGTTAAAATATCTCAGCGAGATATAATTAAAATCTTCAGCATCGGATAAATCTTTGAGTATTTTCTCCACGGCTGCTTTTGAAGACCCATAGGGGTTGATTGGATTTAGCGGTGCATCTTCACTAATTGGTATATTTGCGGGTATCCCATACACTGCGGCAGTTGAAGAGTAAACGAGGTTTTTTGTATCACTTGCTATCATAGCATCTAACAGGTTTAAAGTATTTGAAGTATTATTTCTGTAATATTTTAAGGGTTCTCTAACAGACTCTTCCACCTGTATGGACGCAGCAAAATGTATCACAGCATCGGGCTTGAACTCTTTTATAATCTTATATAAAGTAGTTTTATCAGAAAGGTCTGCTTTGACTAACCTGCCGTATAAAACTGCCCATTCATGTCCTGTGGAAAGATTGTCATAAACCAGTATCACATCACCTTTCTCGCCCAATGCCTTTACAACATGGCTTCCGATATACCCTGCACCTCCTGTAACGAGTATTTTCATAACCTCACTCCAATTTTCCGGGAAACAACGTGGTGTTGATCACCGAGAAAGGCCAGATATCTTCACCCTATTTCTATCTTATCCGCCATGTAGCAACTTAAATTAGTTCTTTCTTCACAGAGAGGTAAACCCTGTTGTTGCATTAAATTCTGCGTTCATAATCATAAACCTTTGCTCATTGACGGGCGGATCTTAACTCAATGTTATTCGCTGGATCACTCTAAAGGTGACTTTTAAAAGGTATCGTCAAAAGGGAATAAGCCGGCTCTTTATAAAGACATTCAGGTAATTGGAGCGGATTTTTATGCAACAACAGGGTAAACTATTTCACAGCCACCATAGAAATTCCTTGGAGAAAATACTTAGAGGCAAATTTCCGATATTGCGTTGGAAAGAATTTAAGTGTTTTTTCGAGAAAGGTGAGATAAGTAAAAGGCATTTTGATCCACTTTCCCTTTACCCGATAATATCCATGCCACGAGGAATAATCCAAGGCTTCAAGTAAGTCAGCCAGCTCCGTGTAAGTCCATTCCTTAAGATGAAATCCTTCTGGCTCATCAGAAAAATACTCCGAGATATCATGTGGCCCAGAAAAGTTATGAGGTGTACGAAACAAATACAAACCATTTTTTTTAAGAATCTGTCTTACCAACTGAAAGTGATCCATGGTATCCTGGGGGTGTAGATGCTCTATTAACCAATCACTAAACACCACATCCACGGAGCTCTCCTCCAATTCAAGATCATAACCATTATAAATAATCAACTTGAAGTTATTGGGGGCGTCTGTTATCTGCCCTTTTTGATCCGAAATATCTATTCCGTAAACGAACTTCGCATGTTTGCAAACCTCCACAGCAAATTGACAATCGCCAGGAGCGAACTCGGCAAAGACCGTTGATTTATCAATAAATTTCTTAATAAAACTCCATTTAGCCCTATTCGCAGATACAGTCAATTCTTTGCTTTCTCGCTGTCTCAATCTCGGATGATCAGGTACTTTTTGAAACAACTCATCATACATTGTCTCATAGATTACTTTTCTTTCTTCTCTGCCGGATTGCTTAAGTCTTGTGGCAATAGCTCGTTCCACCTCATAATGATTCTTAATTTGTTCGAAACTCCTATCAGCAGGAAGTGGCTTCTTCAACTCTGACTTTGAATCCCCTTTCATTCTCATCTATTTAAGCCGTTTCTTAAGTCAACCCTTCGACTCCCCAGTATAAATACTGGGGCTTGCCTTCGACCCGAGCGTTCGACTGAGTTCACGCCGAAGTCTCAGGCCGAGGGGCTCAGGGTTGACCCTGAGCGGCGCTTTATACACCGCCCTAAAGGGCGGAGTCTGGCGCCCCCGAATGGGTCAACTTCTACAGTAACCTGTGACCCATTGCCCGAAATTTTTTCACATCCTCCCTTGTGGGGAACGAAAAATAAGAACCTTCCTCGGGTCTATTCTCTTTAAATTTAACCCTTCCGTTTCGTACCATTTCTATTGCCTCTACCATGAAATGCGCACCCAGTTGCTTGGTCCGCCTAATAAGCTCATCTAAAGACTCTCCAGCCTTTATGGGAACTTGTTTTTGGAGAATAATTTCACCTTCATCAATCTTCTGGTTGATCTTGTGAATGGTGATGCCCACTGACTTCTCTCCATGGTAAAGCTGCCAAAAGTTTGGCATCATTCCCCGGTATCTTGGAAGTGGTGCATGATGGATGTTGATACAGCCAAGCCGCGGAAGATCAATCAATCCCTTGCGAAAAATAGTAGGCGCCGCTACAGAGACAATAAGATCGAGGTCTCTCCGTCTCAGTTCTGCCAAAAACTCGGCTTCGTGGATATCGTTTTGATCAAGGACCTCAATGTCATGGGACCTGCATAACTGCCTGAGACCCAACCATTCTGATTTTTTGTAAAATCTACTGAGTCTGCACAACGTCTTCACCCCGGCATAGCGAAGGGCCATTCGGAAAAAATCTATTAAACCATAGAAAGCGTACATTTGCTTTGCTAAAGCCCATGTTGATCTCTTCCCCATGGGGTTCTGGATCACCACTGTCTTGATCTCTCTGAGATTCGGGTAAATACTGAAAAACTCCGCAAAGAAACATCGGATATAAAAGGGATCATCCTGAGTGATGAAAATGAAGTTGAATCCTTTTTTCATTATCTGACAGTTTCCCAGACAATCGATTTTCTCCCTGTCAGGGTGCGGAAAAAGGCTGTGATGGATGCGGCGTTCACTACGCAGTAGTAAAGAGGCAGAGCAAGAAGCTTGGCTTTTTTTCCACTCCTGTCGAGCAAGTATCCGGCACCGGCCCCCAGGTAAAACAATACCTGGACAATAAAGCAAAGGTTGTAGAACAGTTCGCCAATTAATAAGAAATTACTCACCAGTAGTAACGGCAACATAAAGGGGATCATCCAGCGAAGCACCTTATGGGAAAATAGCTGAAAGGAGATAAATCCATATTTAAATGGATTAAAGAGACTTCGCATATACCAGAGTCCATTCATCCCACGAGAAATGACCCGAACGCGCATGCCGAATTCCTCTTTGGAGGTCTCGGTAGTCTCCTCATAGGCCACAGCCTCCGGTTCGAAAGAAATTCGAAACCCCTTTTCAAGGATTTTCAAAGGTTCGACCAGGTCACTGATGATATCCCGAGGTAATGGTTCATACAGGTCACGGCGCACCGAGTAGATGCAACCACAACAACCCGTGATGGTCTGGATTCGGGTTTGGAGTCTTTTGATTAGATTCTCATATTTCCAGAAAAGGACCGTTCCAAGACCTACCGCAGCCCCTGTAGGATTTATGTACTCATATCTGCCGCTCACTGCTCCAACCTGTGGGTCAGCATAATTTCGTACAATCTTTCTGATGGCATCCTCCTTATAGCTTGTGGTGGCATCCGAAAAGATGATGATGTCACCGGTTGCCTTAGCGACGGTTTGGTTCTGAGTTTCTGTCTTGCCCACGCGGCCTTCAACCCGTTTTAGAATTACACCCTGGTCATGAAACTGCTTAACAACAGTGTCGGTAGAGTCAGTTGACCCATCGGAGGCAACAACCACTTCAAGTTTTTCTACGGGATAGTCTAAGTGGAGGGTATTTTTGAGCTTGGCTGCAATGGAGTGCTCCTCGTTATAAGCCGTGATTAAGAAGGTAACGCGCGGATATACCTCCTTCTTCTTTATCGGTCGGTTAATAAACAAGGAAAGTAGCAGGATGAAAAGAGAATATCCCGCGTAAGTATAGAAAATGATAAAAATTATTAACCAGAAAATCACTTCAATCATAATGTCAAATGACAAAGTTCAAAGTTCAAATGAAATAAAGACAATGTCAAATTTCAAAGATCAAATTTTAATTAACGCTAAGGGGAAATTTTATATTTTGCTATCTTACATTTGGATTTTTTTTTGACATTTGAACTTTGGAATTTAGGATTTGGTCCTTAACTGAGGAGAGCTCAACTGATAGGAAATTCTACTATATTAGAGTTATGCTCTTTAGCTATCACTTCCTTTTTTATTTTCAACTTGCTGTTTTCCTGATCTACCAGGGCCCAGAAGATCCAGTAGAGACCGCTTATCTGTAGGTAGACCCAGCGCTCACCAAAAATATTCACCACCATTGATCCTACCACAGCGCAGAGGAATCCAAACCCAAGCGCCTTTACCAGTTCCTCATCGCCATTTCTATAAAGTCTCCACCCGCTCCTCAAAGCAAGAAAATAGAGCCATAGGTAGATAAAAAGGCCAATAAGACCCTGTTCAGCCATGGTCTTGAGGTAGACGTTATGGGTATCCCACCCGGTTAGTTTCCCGAAGGTTCTAAATCCTGTGCCAACAATTGGATTATCAGAAAAATAGGTTAAAGCCTTTTCCCATAGATGTGATCTTCCAGCAGTAAACAGCTTCGTACTTCCTAAAGAAACTACTTCGCTTGTCTCTTCCTCTTCTACGACAAAGATGCCTTCTACCCGCTCCACCACAGACAGAGGGACAACCAATTTCCAGACTACGAGAAAGATAACAAGTGGTACCAATAGCTTTCTTGTCCTTATAAAACCGATAAAAAATAGCCCTACCAAAAAGCCAACATAAGCACCTCTCGAGTAGGTGTACATTAATGTATAGATTCCACCACAGATCAGAATAACATAAGCTATTCGGCGCCAGAAGTGTCTGTCAACCAAAAAAAGGCCGATAATAAACAATGTGTATATGGTGTGTAAAGCGCCAAATGCATTCGCGTTCAGAAAACCAAGCGTTCCATCGACCCGGCTTTCATGGAAGTAATGGGTATGTTGAACCCATCCGAAAGATTGCCGAAATTTAAAATCCATGGCTAAGAATGAAAAAAAGAGCAGAATAAAAAGCGCATATTTCCATTTACGATCTCTCAAATTGTAGTAGGTAATTAAATAAAGAAAAGGCATAATCATGTAATTTTTCCAATCGGCCAATCGCTGGTTATCGAAACCGGGGAAAATGTCTTCTCCTAAATAGGATGAACCGATAAAAAAACTAAACAAAGAATAGCTCAAAAACAGAATGATGGGCAGTAACAGGGGCGATGGCCCAATAGATTGTTCCTGTTTTTTCCTATTTTGAAATAGCCATCCAAGAAGCATGGCTATGACAAGTACATCGATAATCTGGTTGGCAAGGAAAAGGTCGGATTTGATCGCCTTGTTCAAAAGAGTATAAATCGGTAAAAAGAATGCAATAAATAAAATGCCTAACTCGCTTCTATAAAAAAGGGCTAAGAAGGCGATCAGGAAAACCAGCCCGTATACAACATAAGGGTAATATGGAGAAAGCCCGAAAGATAAGTATTTGCCAAGTCCTAATCCTAATCCTATCATTGTTCACCTATTTCCATAATAATTTTTAATGTGAAGAAAATACGGAATCTATCTATCAAAGCTAAAATATCCTCTATTTTCCCCTGGATTCGAAAATACTCATATTGAGTTTTTCAAGCTCTCTCGATTTCTCACGCCAATCAAAAGTTCTCTCCACCCATTCCCTGCCGTTTCTCCCCAAGGTTCTCCTGAGTTGTTCATCTTTTAATATTTTAATAATACAGGACGCAATTTCATCTACATTCATCGGATCCACTCGATAACCGGTGATGCCCTCAAGGACAGAATCTTCCGTTCCACCGCTCTTTCCGGCTACGACTGGTTTCCCTGCAGCGCTTGCCTCGGTGAAAACCATTCCGAAACCTTCAGGTCCGTCTTGTATCGTCTCTCGATTTATCATCACGAATACATCACAAATGCTATATAAATTAAAGAGCTTTCCCTGGGGCACGAATCCGAGAAACTTAACATGGTTTTCCAGACCTAATTCAGCAACCAAGCTTTTTAATCTTTCTTCATACGGGCCCCTACCTCCAACAAGGTAAACCGCATTGGGTACATTCGCCAAAATCTTCGGCATAGCACTGATAACGCTGTCCTGACCTTTTCTCTCAACAAGACGGCCAACCGTGAGAATTACCTTTTTCCCATCTAGACCAAGCTCTCGGAGGAGTTCATTATCTTTCCACTTCGGGTTAAATTTTTTATAATCCACGCCCGGAGTGATTTTAAAAACCTTTTCGTACCCCCCGTTAAGATCCCTCTTTACTCCCTCCTCAGCGTATGTGCATGCGGCAACTATTCGTTCTGCATTTCTCAAGACAATCTTTCTGAACTTTGGTTGAAACCGAAACTGCTGAAACCAAGTGTTTCCTTCTCCATGGACATAATAAACATAAGGAATTCCAAGAAGCTTCTTCAAAATCAAACCAATCGCCCCCGCTGGTAAAAAATCCCCACAGTGAACAATATCAATTCTTTCTTTAACTATTAAATAAATTGTCCATAATAACGGCGAAAGGAAGTGCGGCAGCTGATAAATTTTCCAATTTGGCAAAGGATGCCCTTTTCTGATGATTTTTATTCGTTGTTTCTTATCAAACTCTTGATATCCATTTATTTTCTTCGTCAGTACAACAACATTCTCCCTGTTATAATTAACACAAAGATTATAATAATAGATTCTTGAACCCCCTTCACTGGGTGGAAAGTTATCGGTTAAAAAAAGCATTTTCATGGGGATAATCTTTACTTCGGTCTACTATTTTTACCTGGAGCGAATAAAAGGCTTCATCAAATGAAAGTAGAAAGGATGTGCCAATCTCCATAAGCTAAAATCATATTTCAAGCTTTCACCGACGCAAAAGATGAATGACTTTATATCATGAACATCAGTCAGGTAATTCCTTCCAAGCCTCCATAAATTATGTGCATATACTCTGGCAACATCTTTATTCCCATCATCTGCTATTTTTTTACTGTGCTTTTTTAGCAATTTCAGGGCGTAATCATACTTTTTCTTATATTTTGTCTTTACGAGGCTGTTACTCCTTATTTTATAGATATATAATGGCTCTGGAACATAACTAAAACGCTTACCTGCAAGTATCATTCTGATATTAATGTCCCAATCCTCCCTGATACGCATATCTTCGTCATAAAGACCGATCTCAAAAAGACTCTTTTTTCTAAAAAAAGGAGCCCTTCTGATGAAATCATCAGCTAAGATTTGAGTGTCCAAATTGTTTTCTGGTATATTGCACCTCTGGACTTCCTCTTTGATTTCTGATCCTGTATTTTCAATTCTAAGAATATCAATCAGACACCATTCTGTATCCTCCTTTTCAATCCGTTCCAAGCACATGGAGACCATTCGCCTGTCCAGTTCGTCATCAGCATCCAAAAAAGCTAAAAACTCACCAGTTGATTTAAGGATTCCCGTATTACGCGCGCCTGGGAGGCCTTTATTTTCCTGAAAAATGTATTTTATCAAACCTGCATTTTCGTAAGCCTTTATGATTTCATGCGTGTTATCTTTTGATCCGTCGTCAACAACAATTATTTCTATATCCTTGTATGTCTGGCCCAGAGCGGATTCAACGGCTGCAACAATATATTGGGCGCAATTGAACGTAGGGATAACCACACTAACTCTTGCCATTTCTATAATCCTTTCTGTCCACTTTCCTTTATAATTTTTCTCTTTATTATTCTTATTCTGCCAATCATCTTAGCGTTCAAATAGGTTGATAATATATATATATATATGGGTATTGAAGTCTTTTCAAATCTTAACGCATTTAAAAAATACTTCCTGGCATTAACCAAATCATATTTGCAAAAATATTCATAGCCTATTGACCAATTTAACCTTAAATATCTATCATTTATTTTCTCCCTTGGAATTTTTGAAACATGTTCAGAATACAAATTTTTCATCTTTTTTAATACGTTAAGAACTCCAATATTCATTCCAATAGTATCCCTACTCGAATTATCATTATGTATGCGGTAAACTCCTGTAACAACATCCTGATATCCAACTTTAAAGTTTGCTGCGACTCTCAGCCATAAATCATAATCTTCAGCTTTTCTAAGACCCTCATCAAAAAGACCTGCAACATTTAGAGATTCACGCCTTAATACGACTGTAGATATGTTGACAAAATTACCAAGATATAATTCCTCAAAAATAGAGAAGCTTCTGTGTCTTTTTATTATCGGCAAATCAGGAGTAATAATAGAATCATTTGTACCAATACTGATGTTTGAATGTACCATGGCAACGTCAGTATGATCCAAAAAATAATTTACCTGTAATTTCAATTTTTCGGGGAACCAGATGTCATCAGCATCTAAAAGAGCTATTAAATCGCCGTGAGATAATTTAATCGCAGTATTTCTTGCAGCTGATTGCCCCTTGTTATTTTGAAAATAATATTTTATTTTGCCCTCTGAAATGTATTTTAATAACAGTTCTCTCGTATTATCCGTCGAACCATCATCCATAACAATTATCTCGAAATCCTTATATGTCTGGTTCAAGACGGATTCTATAGCCTTGGTGATGTAGCGAGCACAATTGTATGTGGGGATAATCACCGATACCTTATTCATAGGATTAATAATTAGTGATTCTAAAACTTGTGACTTTTGAATAGACTCATTAATACATTTTCCATAGCTTCGTTAAATTTAGCTGTCGAATATTTTGAAAGAACAACTTCACACAAATTATAGACTAACGTATTATACAGGTTTTGATTTTGGAGCTCAGTATATCGTGATAAGAAAGTATCCTTATCCTCGAACAATAAAAGGTCTTTACCAGCAACCAAATCTAATCCATACGCTCCCACAGGAGTTGAAATAACAGGCCTCTTTGAAAGGCCAGCCTCTAAAATCTTTATACGAGTACCGCCGCCGCTCATTAAAGGTACAATTATTACGCCACACTCTTTATAATAAACCCTTACATCCTCAACATCTGGATAAACCTTTATACCCTCATACCTCCGGCATAGATTCAATATGTCTTCTTTGGGTGATTTACCGACAATATATATCTTAACATCATTATATTTTCTCCTGACGTCTGGCAGAATTGATTCAATAAACCATTCTAAGCCGGCAACATTTGGTCTATAATTTAGTGTTCCAACAAAAAGAATGTTCTTTATTTTATTGAACCCCTCTCCAAAATTATAATTCATAAAAAATTCATTACGATAAATGTTCGGAACAACGAATGTATTCTCCCTCTGCTTGCCTCCAGCCATTTTTTTCCCATCTTTTTCCGAACAAAAAATCGCCGTACCAAAACAGAGGCATCTTTTTTCATAGTTCATTAAAAACCTTTTGTCCAAATATGTTCTCAACTTCCAGTATATTCCTTTGTTCTCGCCGGAGGTTACATCGTAAAGCGAGTCGGACAAAATATCATCATAATCAATTATTACTCTTTTCCTGTAATCTTTTGCCAGATTTAATAAACTCGCTGCATTATAAGCGTACCGAGAAAGAATAATGTCATACTCCTTAGAATATATTAACGAGGATAGTCCTTTTTCTAGCGATAATTCCGCCTCACTAATAATCCATGGTAATCTGTTGATTAGTCTATGAATTCTTTTGCCAAATCTTCTTATTCCTTTTACTCTATTTATTTTCCCGTCCCCCTCCATTAAATATTCTCTATTGAATGGGTTTTCCAAAGTATGATCTCTATATTTACCTTGTTTGTAAACCAAATCGATAGTTCCATAATTTTGGAAGAACCTAACAAAATTCATAGTCCGCATTCGGCTACCATGATCTTCTGGTAAGGGGAAATCATAAGAAATTAGTAATATTTTTTTCATCAAAAAACTTTATAACTAAATAAGAAATATTTAAATTATTTCTTGAGTTTATAAGATATTTCTGATTTATTCGATGTTTTTTCAAAAAACATTGAATTCATTTCTCTCTCTATGAACTTTGAGATATATCATCCCATTTTTTCCGTTACTTTCGCAGATATTAACCGGATATCGACATAGTTAGCTTTATTTTAATTTCACGCCTTTTTGTTTCTTCAGCCTTTCGAAGGTCCTTCACATCTTTTGTAACCTGATATTTTAAATAAAGTCTTGAATAATGAACATCAACGGTGTCTATAATAACTGGACAATTCGACTGTAATATTTTTATTTTTGGTAGGCAGTGTTCGGCCACGAAATAGAATTCTAATATTGCTGCTTTAAATTTATTTTTTTGTCAAAATTTTTAACGATTGCTTCAGTGTTGTCTGTAGATCCATCATTTACACAGACTACTTCAAAATTCTTATAGCTTTGGGAATAGACGGTTTCCAGTGCCTGTTTTATATATTTTTCGCCATTAAAAACCAGTATGATTACACTTACAAGCATAAGCTATTTTTTATTACATTTATTTTTGACTACCAAGTGATTTCTAACTCAAAACCATTTCTTTTGTGTAATGGATACGGGCCCAGTAATAAAATTTTTTTGTTGAGAAAATGAATAGTTCACCATAGTGCAATCAAACTCTATTACTCGAAAAGTTGACCGATCTATAGATACAGGAAACAATCCAGTAATTCTAAATCCATGTGATTCATAAAATGATAGGGCCTCAGACATAAGCGCTCCCCCCTCATATATTGGAATTACCGAAACCTCTGATTGCAATCCTACCACTTTTTCAACATACTCTCCTAACCCTGAAAAAACCTGTAAGTCATAGCCTTGGGTGTCAATTTTAAGAAAAAAATAGGGGTTTTTCATATTATCGACTATTTTACTCAAAACAAAATCTAACCGACGAACTTCTACCTCCTGTTTTCGTTTAACTTTAGAGATATTTCCGAATAATTCTTTAGATTTTAAATTCGGTTTGAATAATGAACTAAATTGTGTTTCATCTGTAACATGAATTTGAGTTGTAAAATTTTTTTCTCCTAAAGCAAAAGGGTAGACGGTCCACTTTGAGTCAAATCTTGAACACTTTTTTAATTCATCAAAAGATTCTTTAACTGGCTCAAAAGAGATAATATTCTCTTTATACCCCAGTTTTCGTAATTCAAGAGCATATTGCCCTCTGTTAGCACCAACATCTAGAATACAGTTAACTTTGCATTTCTTTAATAAATCAATAAGATGTTGTTTTAACATGTAATTATACAAATACTTATTTCGTTCAAATTTATCAATATTCTTTTTTATGATCAAAAAATTATACTCTATTCTCATAACATTGTACCCTAATATTTTAAGTGCATCGGATAATATCTTTTTGTACAATTTCACTATATATCCTAATCTTTATTAAAAATTTTATTTAACTAATTACTTTATTGAGTGACGTTGTGAGACCCAAACTTCTGAACCCATTGGCAAGAATCATGGAATTACAAAGCGTTAAAACAGCGTTGCTGTGAAACAAGGAGAAATTTCAAAGGATTACCACCAAGTATTGTTTATGGATTAAAAAGGATCCGAACACTAAGTTAAACTCAGAAATAAAAAAATCAAACTTGATGTCAGACTGCAAACAATTAAGTTTATCTTTAAGATCATTCCAGTTATGGATTATGATATGGAGCTAAGGATTTATGTGGAAAATCTTTTGTTGCTTCACCTACACCATAAAGTCTTGGTTTTAAGTAAGATACTCCTTCCCAACTGATTCTCTCTTCAGAAGTTAAGGAAATTATGTTATCAGCCCAGAATACATGTCTTTTGGATGGACTGTGATATAGGTGAAGAGTGATTGTATATAAGCCTCTTAATAGATTCAGTTGAAATTCCAAAATGCCACTTTTTTCTAAAAAAGAATTAGTTGTATCACCTTCATCTTTTAGCAGTGAAAGTGGTAAATCGTAACTACAAAGTAAAGAGCCATCTGTACTCTTACGAATTAAGAAGCCAAGCAAGTATTCATTTAGAGGTCTGTTGGTTCTAATATTAAATTTAAGAATAACCCTTTCTCCAGCTTTGAATACATTACTTTTCTCCCCAAGGGAATTAAGGCAAGTAACATCGGTTATGCTACACTCACTTAAGGAATCCGTAGTTATACCCTTGGGAAATAGGTATTCGCTTAGAACCGTTTCAACGCTTCCTTCTTTGCTGATTTTCCCAATTCTCAAAAGAATAGCTCTTTTACAAAGAAGCTGAATTGATTGGAGATTATGAGAAACAAAAACAATTGGAATTCCTTCCTCTTTTAGGGATAGCATTTTATTTATGCATTTTTCTTGGAATTGTAAATCACCTACGCTCAATACTTCATCCACCAAGAGGATATCCGGGTTTACATGAGCGGCTACAGAAAATCCAAGTCTTGCATACATTCCGGATGAGTATCGTTTCACTGGTGTGTCAATAAACTCTTGTACGCCTGAAAAATCAACAATTTCGTCAAACTTCTTATCTATTTCACTTTTTTTCATTCCAAGGATAGCACCATTGAGATAAATGTTTTCTCTACCCGTTAAATCAGGATGAAAACCTGCTCCCACTTCGATAAGGGCGCTTAGTCGACCATTTACCTTAATCTCCCCCTTATTGGGCCTCATGATGCCACTGAGAAGCTTCAGTATAGTGCTCTTGCCTGCTCCATTCGGTCCAATAACCCCAAGCGCCTCTCCGCGTCTAACCTGAAAAGAAACCCCTTGTAATGCCCAAAATTCTTGTTCCTCTAACTCTCCACGCTGATTTCCTAAAAAGAGTCTTTTCGTCATCGCAGGGATCAAATCTCTGAGGGAATGAAACTTTTCTCCCCGCTTAAATTTCTTCCAGACATCGTTGAATTCTAAAGCAATGTCAGACATACACTATTCCTATTTCGAATTTAAGATTTTGAACTGCGAATTTTTGTGTCAAAAGTTTTTAAAGTATTTTCCTTATATTGATAAATCTTTCCTTTTATTCTCCAGTACTCTATCGCCATTTCTATAGATCTTTCTTTCTTAAAAAAATAAATCATTCTCTTTACATAAGTCTCCATCAATGCTCGCACTAAAAATCTTGGAACTCCTAATAGCAAAGGCACTCGAACCCGTCCAGAATTCCAAACTTCCGTTCTTCCATTGATAAATGCTCTTCTACATAGCCACTCACGTTCTAACTGTTCCGATCGAATTTGATGGTATACTATACTTTTCGGAATAAAAACAGCTTCTATACCTTCTTTTTCAAGTCGGGTTGTTAACTCGGTCTCATCACCAGTTATATAATTATCTCCGTTGGGACCAACACATGGATTAAATCTCCATCCTTGATGAAATATGGAAGTCCGAATTCCCATATTCGGCCCCCATACATTCTTAGCCTCATATGGTCCCTCATCTATCTTCCAGTCTCCAACGACATAGGCGCCCTTAAAAAAAGAGGTTTTTTCTGATATCAAGATTTTCTTCCCCTCTGGAAATTTGGGCAAGATTTTTCCACCAAAAACTGAATAATCTGGCCAACGTTTTGAGCCCTCCCACATTTCTTTCAGCCAATTACGATCAGCAATAACATCGTCATCAGTAAAAACGAATAGTATCCCCTTAGCAACTTCAATGGCTTTATTAACTGCATTACTTTTACCTCTTTTGCTTTCTAATAAATATTTAATTGGTAATTTATTTCGATAATTATTAACGACCTCTCGTGTTTTAATATCATATACATTATCAATAACCAAGACCTCCCATTTAAGTGTATGAGTATCTAACGAACAGAAACTTTCTAAAGTCCGGTTTAAAATCTCAGGGCGATGATAAGTAGCTAATATTACCGAAATATCCATATTCGCCTTGTTTTTTGAAGTACTCTCACAGGCCCATTAATATGTTTTTATCCATCAGCTCTATTGCTTGTTAAATCAAAGTCCCGTAAACATCGCATTTAGCCAAAGAAGACATTTTGTCTATAATTTTCTTCTTTTCAGATTGATATGATGACAATAGCTTATCGAGTGCTAAATTTACTTTATCATCATCAAGACCTCCTCTCACATCGAAATGATATTCCGACTGTCCAAAAGTATCTAATAACTCCCGATACTTTGTAGCCCATCCGATTACTAATACTGGTATTCCATTCTTGTACGCGTGTATTATGGAATGGTACCTGGAAGCCACTATGAGGTCGAATTGTTTTACAACCCTTTCTAATTCAATAGCATTTAAATCATCCGGTATTAATTCCAAAACTCCATTATCTGGATAATACTGTTTCATTTTTTTGCATATATCTATGTCTTCAAAAGAATGTCGTAATATATATATTTTTTTCCCAGCATTAATTAATTTATCTATAATTGAAATATAAGTGGAATATAATTTCCCCGCTTCTATGCGCTCAATAACTTTTGTATTTGGAATTATAGCCACTGAATTGGATTCTATTTTTATATTTTTTAAGTATGGTTTTTTTATATATATATTTGATAGATCATATTCCTGACCTTGCAAAACAATATCATAAGCTCTTTCAATGTTATTTTTTGTAAATTTATATAAGCTTGATAGGCCTTCTTTTTCCCTGCAAAATATTTTATTTGGATATTTTAAATACGATTTCATTAAAAAATTCAGTGGCAATTTATCGATAAACCTATAATTAAATGGACCTATAGATTGAGGGAAGATATAATAAGGAACAGAATATTTCTTTGCAACCGCTATATTTAATAAATAATCAATCGATTTCAACCATCCCCATGCCGATCCTAATGCGTAACCACTTACGTCAATAAAATATTCTGCGTCTTTAATAATCTTTTCTAATGAGTCTTGCAAACATTTCTGATTTTTTTTACGAAAAATTCTCAGATAATTCAAAAGCGATAATTTTGTTTCCAAATTCCAAGGCATGATTGTGAAGGAGTAAATAGCCTTTTCTTCATCTTTTCTAAAAAAATCGCGGTTAGAAAATAAGAATATATTACTGTGGGGCTTGATTCTTTTCATTCGGTCGATAACTGTGAACGTCATTGCCTGGGCGCCTTTATTAAATAACTCTCCCCCTACAATAATAATATTGTTCTTTTGTGCAATTTCTTTTGAAGAAGGTTTTTTAAGGCAATAAAAAATACAAGTATTTTCAAAAATAACTATGGAAAGCCTTACCTGTAAAATGACCGATTCTATCTTATTAATAATTGTTTGTTTTATTTTTGATAACAATCATTCCCCTCCTGTAAGACGGACTGAAAGGGGTTTATATTTATCGCCATAAATTTCCTTATTTTCCACTAAAACATGCCTATAACCGATATAAGGACAGGTGCAGAAATCAGAAGTACATAACGCTGGTTTTTCGAATAGCCTTATTGTCCCCTCGAATAAATTACCAAAATAATGATCATCATTATAGCATCGATAGGCCTCACCTGTCGGCGTCATGCGCACAAATGTTTTTCCAGCCATACAATATTTTCCCGTAAAAGACGGGAACCCATCGATAAAGGATGCATCAAGGTATATATCGGAAAGTCGCCCTTCCCATAAGTCTTCTTTATGGTCTATATTGAAATTTCCATCTTCCTGGCTCTGCTTTATATATGGAATAATTTTTTCTTTTTGTCTGGTAGAATATGCTTCAGGATAGGTTAATATAAAATAAGGTTTGAACCTCCTAAGAAAAGGAAAATTAATTATATTAGGATTGAACCTGTTATAAGATCCTCTAAATAATTTTGGCCTTAATATTAATCCTTTTGATTTAAAAAATTCATAATCTCTTCTAAATCTATTGATTAAATTTGGATATAAAACATATGAGGCAAATACATAAAATCCTTTACTTTCTAAGTATTTATATTTTTTAATAAAATCGTCAACTAAGTTTAACCTTTCCCTTTCGATAATATGGAAGCTGCAATGAACACATCTCACTTTCTCCGGATCGATGAGTTCGGCAAACCGATAAACGTCATGATGGGCTATGTTTGAATTGATGCTTATAATATGGTCTTCAGTAAGTTTCTGACACAGTTCCACAAAATTGGGGGATAAAAAAGGTTCGCCTCCTGTTATGTAAATTAACCACCTCAAGCCTGTTTTCTTAAAACCATCAACAATTTTATTGACATCCCGTACGCCAATGAATTCATTTTTTTTGCTCCCAGGATAACAGTAAACACAGTTGAAATTGCAGCAGTCATTTATGAGCCAGTTAATTTCTACTATTTGTTCCATGTTTTGCTATCCCAAAGTCTAAAAAATAAGATATTACATTTTATTAGTATCAAGTATTCTTCAGGCAATTATATTTCTGAGTTCATTTTCCAAAATAAGGGGTGTAATTTGGTTGGGGAATCGTTTAGATGCCAGTTAAATCAGGCTGAAAACCTGCTCCTACTTCAATAAGGACGCTTAGTCTCCCGTTTACTTTGATCTCTCCCCTATTTGGCCCCAGAATCCCGCTGAGGAGCTTCAATATTGTACTCTTACCTGCTCCATTCGGACAGATTATGGCAAGTGCTTCTCCCCTTTTGACTTCGAAATAGACATCCTTGATAGCCCAGAACTCTCCTGCCTCCAACTCTTCATGGAAATTTCTTGAAAAGACTCTTTTGACAATGGTAGGGATTGCATCCCTTAAGAAATTATACTTTTCTCCCCGCTTAAATTTCTTCCAGACGTGGTTGAATTCTAAAGCAGTGTCATTCATAGCGTATAGCCTTTAGCGTTTAGAGATTAGCGTATAGCGAATTGTCTATAGCGATTAGTGTTTAGCGAATAACGAATAGTCTTTAGCGATTAGAAATAGTTAGCTTTTTAATGTAAGTTTTTAAAAGTTTTATAACCTCTTGATTCAGCATAAAAACTTCGTTAAATGACCTGTCGTCACAGAAACCTAAATCCTTACTCAATGAAAGCTGAGTTTCTAATTCTGCAGCAGATCCTAATGCAATTTTTATAAATTGGATGTACTCTTTAGAACCCCGCATGTATCCTTCAGCAATATTACTTGGTATAGAAATAGATGATCTTCTTATTTGAGTAGTAAGACTGTATATTTCTTCCTTTGGGAAGGAAATTGTAATTTCATAAACCTTTTTTACAACTTCATAAGATTTTCTATACGCTTCCAATTCTTTGTAACTCATTACTTTCATATCAGCATTTAGCGGTTAGCGTATAGTTTCTATTCTCTATCCGCTACTCGCTATCCGCTATATATTTTCCGCAAAGGCAAACTCTGTTTTATGGAATATATTCCATGCAATGAGCAGTCCCCCTACCGCCCACAGGGCACTATAACCGAGCCAGAACATATTCGGTGGACGTTGAAGGACAACCACGGAATTGATAGATTCGAGGATGCTTCCAACAGGGTTTGAAAGTAGCACTGGCGCCCATTTGCCAAACATTTCCACTTCGTAAAAAACTGGAGTGAAAAAGATGCCGAATGTCAAAATGACTTCCACAATGTATTTGACATCTCTGAAAAAAAGGTTGGCACAGGCAAGAAGCATTCCAACCCAGGTTGTCAAGAGAATAAGAATGATCAATAATACCGGTAGCCAGAGCAAGTAGACGCTCGCCCCAATACCTGCAATTGCCAGGATGATAATAAGAAGAATAGAGGCTACTGCAAAATCGAAGAAATTGGCCGCAACAGAAGTAAGCGGAAAAACTTCCCTCGGGAAATATATCTTAGTAACCAAATTAATATTACCCACAAGGCTATTGGTGGCAAACCGAATCGAGGATACAAAAAAAGCCCATGGGATAGACTTTACCGAAACCGAGGCTAATTGAGTCAAATCCATTGGTTTTCCTGAAAGCATGGAAAAGGCTTTCTTAACCATAATCCCTGCTGCCACAATCATCATCGGCATAAAAATCGCCCACAAAAAACCCATGACCGATTGTTTGTACTTAATTTTGATATCCCGCCAGGTAAGCATGTAGAGCAGATGGCGATACTGGATCAGCTCTTGAATCATTTCTTTCATAATAATGAGTTTGTTGAGTTTATTGGGTTCTTTGGGTTTGTTGGGTTCTTTGGAATCCCTTTTTAATCCCGTCTTTCCAGAACAATCTTACCAATTCTCCTGCTAACATCCACACAGGGGTGATTGCGCTAATCCTTTTTAAAACGAAATTGCTTTCATTTGAAGCATAGTTTGTGCCATATATTACAGAGGCAACACTTTCAAAACCAACCTCCTGACAATAGTCCTTGAGTTCTTCATTGAAATCGTCCTGTTTACCATTGGGGAAAGCGAAATGCTTAACCTTTATGCTTAGATTTTCCTCAATAATCTTCTTCGATTCTAAAATTTCCTCTTTTGCTTTCTGAATTGGCATCCGACTAAGGATAGGGTGAGTGTGACTATGGCTGCCAATGGTTATTCCATTCTTTGCCATTTTTCGCACCTCATCCCAATTTAGCATAATTCTTTCCTCGCAATCTTTACCATGATTGCTATTTATTTCCAGGGTTTTAAAAAGTTCACACAGTATTTCTGTACGCTCAGCATCTGGCCTCTTCTTGAGCGCTTCTGTAATTTTATTACTGACTTGCTCTTTCTCTTCCTTCGTTTTTATTCGCAGTTCTTTATCCCCGAAGAGCCTATGTAGGCTGAATTGATCCTTCCTGGCCCCTAAAAGCATGAACTCAATCTGGTCTGTCCATATTCTCTGCGATGTTCCAATAAAATCGGTAGCAAGATAAATGGTCGCAGGCACTCCATATTTTTTCAAAACTGGATAGGCTAGGGTATAATTATCTAAATAACCGTCATCGAAAGTTATTGCGACGGATGGCCTCCTGAAACCCACCCCTGACTTCAAGCCCTGGATTACCTCATCGAGAGTCAATATTTGATAATTTTTCTTAAAATACGGGAGCTCTCTTTCCAGATGCTTTATGTGGTGATGCATCGCCCGTTCTTTATTATGATATTTTGAGTTATTATTTGTAATTCTATGATACAAGAGAATAATACAAGGATGCTGGTGACGCACTTTTACTAATATCTTCAGAAAGAGATCGAATAATCGCAAATAAAAAAGGGAAAAATATAAAAATCTTTTAATGACATTTTTAACTCGGCTTCTCTTATTCATATTTTTGGTTACTTCGAAAACTTTACCTCAATACCTTCCAATAATCTAAATCCTCATCTTTTTGTATTTTTTTAAGTGCTCGGTGCGCCTTTATCCTCGCATAAATCGTTATCAAGTAATAGAACGTTACAAAGAATTTGGATTTAACGCCCTTTAAGCCAAGCCAAGCTTTTACGGTGTTCCCATTCATAGCCCCCCATTCATAATCATCTCCAAGGGATTCCTCAAATAGTTTAATTCTTACCCCTCTCTTTTTTAGATAAGAATAATATTCATGGTAACGCTGAGTAGAAATCTCCTGCCTTGTTCTCCTATTGATCTCACCACGGAGATCAGATGTGGTCTTAAAAACAATTTGGATATTTCGGTCCTTAAGAAACCTTCCGTGGAGTCTATGGGAGACGTACATATCTTCTGCGAATTGGAACTCCGGGAAATTTATCTTTTTTAGCACATCAAACCGAATGCCGTAGCCCATTCCCGAAATTGAATTGATCTTCAAGGATTCTCCAAATCTGTAAGTTGCCCTGTAAACCTCAGCGGTCATGTCCTTTCTCGAATTAAAGAAGACATCCGGTACACAGTCCGCCGCAATAGCGCATAACTCTCCGTTCTCCTCAAATCTTTTGACAAAGTTGATAAGGGCTTCTTTACCAATAAACTCACAATCAGCATCCAAAAATATGACATAGGGAACCGGAACATCATTATTTGAAATTTGGTCAAAAAAACTAATGGCTTTATTAATTGCTCGGGTTTTCCCTTTCTCCGTTGTAGCCACAAGTACAACTCTATTCGGATTCTGCTGTTCGAGCCGTTGAACAATTTCTTCTGTCTTATCGCTGCAACCATTTGCTACAACTAAAACTTTGGCTGAATACCCAAAAGGAGCATTTTGGCTTAAAACACTCTCAATTGATTTTTCTATAACTTTTTCTTCATTATGAGCTATAATGGCAATTGGCAGTAATTTACTACTCATATCAGTAAGTTTGCTAACTCACGCTGCATACAGATTTATTAGTTTTCAATTGTACTTCCTTCTGTTATGCGCTTTATCATTTTCAATAAAAAATTCGGAAGTGCTTTCTTGATAGCAGCTTTCATTTGCGGTTTTCTGAATTCATCAAAGACAAAAAACTTACTCCCAATGGTATCCTTACCAATCATCAGGTTTACTGTATTTCGATCAGATTCCGTCCACTTATATTTATGGTCATATCCTCCCTTCAGAAGGTCTATTTCTTCGATCTTATCCTCGATGGCCTTTTGAATCACATAAGCTCGAAGCACAAGGCCAAGACTGTATTTGTAAAACGAAGGATCAAAACCTCCTTGATAATAATATATCTTGTTCTTGTAACGGTAATCGTACAAAATACCAACGATTTCACCATCTAATTCCAGACAGCTCAGCTGCAGCCACCCCTTAGGGACAAACTCCTTGGCGACAGCCTGATGGAACGCATTGTATTCCTTACTGGAAAAACTATGAATCGAGCTTTTCTCCTCCCACCTTTTATTATGGAGGAAGGCCAGTCTTTCCATCGCGTTTTGCAGCCCTTCAATATCTTGCCAGGTGAAGTACCTCGTCTTGAAATTTTTCTCGAGATTATGTATCCGCCGTTTGACATTATATCGCATGTTCTTGCTTAGACCAGAAATATACTCCTCCCAGGAAGAGGGAATTTGGATATAGGGACAGGTTGCGCATTCGTTTTTCTTAACAATTAATCCCTTATCGGAAGCCGCTTTTTCTAAAATAGCATAGGAAATAGAAGTCGATAACATGTCCGTTAGGTTGAGAACATCCCATCCATCCTTCCTTGAAATATATTCTATAAAAGCATTGATCGCCTCATCTTCCCTATCTTTCATTATTATGAGATCCAAATAATCCGGACTTACATCTTCACCGGTTCCGAGGAATCTCACCTCATGAGTCGAAAAACTTTTGAGAACTTTTTTCTTGCGAACATAGAAGGGAGCAATGGCAATGATATCTCCATTTTGGCCCCTCAGTACTAATACGCAGAGCTTTTTTCTCTGACCGTACACCTGCCACCAGTTAAATACCCACTCCCAGGTTAGAAAGATGCTGTCAGAACGACTCTGAGAAAGGAGGGGGTTCCAGACCGCGCCAAGCTGCCGTAAGTTTTCTATGTTGGTGATTTCTTCAACGATTAACACAGGAAGATAGCCTTGCCTTTAGAGGGACAGGACAGCCTTCTTCAGATAACGAAACCCGCGCTTGCCTGCCAATGTTAAAAAGCGAAGAAATGGCATTGGGTCATGCAATGATAGAAGTGCAAAACTATGGTGGCCACCCTGGTAAGGGTGAAAAAATGTTCTTACTCTATGCCCGTTTTCTCCCCCATGGCTCAAAAGCGCATTGAATTCAAATGGTTCATTGATCCATTTGACTCCCTTTTCATAATCAATCTGGCCAGATTGAGGAATTCCCAGGGCATCTTGATACGCTATGAATGGAATATCAAGACCTGCCTGAGTACTGATCCCTTCCTGGAGGTCAACGCGTCCAACAGTCGGCTCAGTGATTTTGAATGAATCATCAGAAGCGTCATATTTGAATTCCACAGAACAGAGGCCTGTACATCGTGCTGTACTTAAGACTTCCAATGTGATCTCTGCCATTTTTGGGTTTGTGATACTTTCAGCAAGGCTGGTCACTCCTGTCAGTGAGGGGTATTGTCTTAACTTTCTTCCAGCGAGAAGAGCCAATGGCTTACCATACCTGTCAAGGTATGCAAGACAAAAATAGACCTGTTGGTCACCTCCGGGTATCCATTCTTGGAAGATAAGTGGTATATCCAGGGCTCTCAAATCCGAAAGCTTTTGTCTTAGATCTTGAGGAGAGTCGGCCTTCATGACTTTTTTTTCAGGCGGCACGCATAGGCTCCAGAAGATTGTCCGATAAAGCGGTTTTATGACGCAGGGATAAGGGAGGCTTGACGCCACCTTTTGAAAATCTGTTGAGTTTTTTGAAAAAAAGGTTTGGGGGACGGAAAACCCATGACGATTTGCAAAATCATTGAAATTTTTCTTATCCATGAGCGTTTCGATGACTTCATGGTCAGGCAGTACAAACTCAAAAAACGGTTTGAGAACTTCTCTATTTCTTGAAACATGCAGAACGTGCAGGTCTGATGTACAGAAGAGAACCATCTTCCTTCCAAGATTTCGAGAGATTTCTAAAAGTTTAGAGATAACCTTTTTTTCATCGGTGAGGTCGTCGCAAAGCACGAACTTAGCATAACGGCTTGCTGCTCCATAGTCACTGGTGTCACGTCCCATCGTATAAACTTCAATACCGTGTCCCCCCAGACTTCGAATCACATTGAGAGCGCTCACATCCACTCCTATCACCAGTGCTGGAGGATGTGTGGGGTCCATCTTCAATTTGCCATCTCCGTTTTCATTGATGTTAATTCTAGGGACGAACTCCTTTTCCAATGCCTTTATATAAAAATCCTGCCTTTATGGTAGTGGTTCGTTCGAATACATTTCTTCCATCGACAATAATAGGAGTGCGCATGATCTCATGAGCCCAATTCAAATCAAGATCAAAATAAAAAGGGGATAGCCAAAGTAGGTGTAAAAAATAATTCCTAATATTGATGGTTTCGTAAAAAGTCGTAATTTCTCCAATTTTGTCATTCTCGCGAAAGCGGGAATCCAGTAAATTCAAATAGTTCTGGACTCCTGCTTCCGCAGGAGTGACAGTTTTTAGACTTTTTACGAGATCATCAATATTGACCAAAAAATTATCTCAACCATAGCTGTGACTTCGATCTATCTCAAAGGGATCAATGACCTTCGGAATCGTCGTGCCAGAAAGAATAGACCTGTTCCAGTGAGGATTAAGGTTGAGGGTTCAGGAATGGGTGTGGGAATTTCTGTAACATCGAAAGTAAGGGACCCTGAATTATCAATGGTATTGCGTTCGGATGGATCACCATCGAGTCTCCCATCGGCAATCCAGAAAATCAGCTTTTCTCCTTCAGCTAAGGCTATATCCATATACTTTCCAAGATTTGCCCCTAAAGCCACGGCTGCTGAATCATAGAGGACATCAGACCCTAACGTATAATTATCACCCCCGACGGCATAGATTTGAAGTTGCCAGAGCCATTTCTCTGCAACGCCACTCCAGTCGAAGGAATCGTACTGAAAGGCTCCATCCACAGGTGATATTCTGTATACTCCAGCATCGAGGGCTGTAAAAGTATCTCCTACAATAAAGTCATTGTCGGAAGACCAGATATTGCCAGCGGATTGCAAAAACCATGGCCCAGGGATATTGTTTAAGGTGGCATAAGAATAAACATCAGAAGAAGAAGTCCACTGGTTTGAAACCTCGGCCGTAGTAATGGTGGTCAGAGTCACCCCAGAAGGATCAACAACAAATTTAACATAGGCAGGTTGTCCAGCGTATTGACCAGCATCATCTATCGCATCAATAGTCATCGAAAAGCCAAAGGCCGGACTTTGCAAAACTCCTACTAGTGAAATGACAAACAACGCGATAACAAAACAATGTCTGATTGTAAAGGTTCTCATTTTCCCCCTCCTTCTTGCTTCAATGAAGCGCTCCCAGCTTTTGGCCGGAAGCCATAAAAGTCCAATTCTTTAAGCTCTTACGGAAAGCCTTCAATGATTGCAAAGAAGATTCTATTCTCCAATCGCATTCTTTTTTGATATTGAACCATATCAATGCTTTGATTTTAGGAAACTTGTCACTTAAAATTTGGAAGGCCTCTCCAATCCATTTACCTTTATCTCCTCCTTCTTCAGAACAGCCCACCTCTGCTATTATCATCGGTTTTTCTGGAGCCAGCGAAGCCAATTCCTCATAAGCCTCCCCGAAAATCTCTTTGAATTCTTGCCATTTGGACCATGCCTGCATATTTCCCCAATTATACCCATCCAAGGCCACCCAGTCAACTTCTTTTGGCCCGGGATAATATCGCCAAATTTCATTCCCCGATTCATCCGGCACGGAATGAGCATAAGGTGACCAAACCCAGATGAGATGATCATTTCCAGCTTCAGTAAATATAGATCGGATATAGCTCCAAGCCTCAATATATTCTTCGGGTCGATTCCTATTGACTTTTCCGCACCAGGGATACCAATTTCCATTCATTTCATGCATTGGACGAAAGAAGAGGAGGCCTGAAATCCGTTTAAGATCGATAGCCCAATTTAAGATGTAGTCATCATACTTCCCTTTTAATATCTCTGAGAGTGAAAAATCAGGTTGATCCTCGGGTCGGGTACCCTCAGGTACCCCATGAGGCAGACGCCATGGCTCCCAAGTAATGAGGGGGATGAAACCACTATTTAGGACCCCCTGAATTCCCCCAAGATCAGGCCTCCTTCTAAATCCCCAGGCGATATAGAAAGAGAGTAGCTGAATCCTTTTCCCCAATAATTGAATATATCTACAAGCCCTCTGGGGAGCGCAATAAACATCGTCTGGAAGGTAAAGACCTACCCATGGTTCGCTAAATTTATTTTCCAAGGAGATCTTCCATCTCCTTCTTTGAAACCTTGGTAATCCAATAAGGGCCTTTAGCAATAAACTTCTTTTCAATTTCTTCACCGGCCTTCTGAGCTTCTCCCCTGCCATTGAAAAATCCAACACGAACTCGAATCCAATCTTCCCCTTTCACCTTTGCGAGAATGCTATAGGCAGAAAATCCAGCGGCCATCAATCGCTCTTTGTAGACCATCGCCTGTTCTTTTGTCCTTACAGAAGCCACATGGACAACCCAATTTTCCTTTTTGATAACCTCCTCCTTTTTTATCACTTTTTTTATTACTTCTTCCTTTTTTACAACCTCCTCCTTTTTCACAACTTCTTCTTTTTTCTCCATGAGAATAACTTCAGCCGCTGATTTCTCTGGCTGCTCGGTTTTCTCTTTAAGATATGGTTTAGAAACTTCAGGGCCCTTGAAAATCTCCTTAGTAACCATGGAAACTGGTTTTTCAAAACTCAAGGCTGATAGGACCTTAAGGCGAAAACCTCCTAAATATTCGTTCACCCTGGACATGTCTGCCATCGTAAAAAAGACCATAATGGAAACGGTTAGAATGACAGTTATGAATAGTTCCTTTATTTTTAAAAAAAAGGAAGAAACCATTTTCTTTTCTGAAACTCCCTCCTCAGGCCATCGATGCTTCCCAATGGCTGCAAGACAAATCCCGCTCATCGTCCAAACAGACCAAGTGCTCCAGACAAAATTTAAAAGATAAAAATCCCAGGCAATAACTCCCTTAATGAAGGTATAAATCACTGAGAAAATAGAAAGCAAGATAATCCCGCCTTGAGGAAGAATGGCCAGCCAAGGGTTTTTCTTTTCTATCTTTCCAATCGGCTTCACATTCACTTGATAAGAGGGCTTCTTTTTTCTTGAGCGAAGAGCAATCCAGGTGGCATGGATAAAGGCTGGAAAAAGCCCAGTCCACATCTGGAATGCTCTCATGTATGGGGTAGGATAACTAATTATTCCATAGGCAACAGACATGGCAATGAAATAAGGAAACCGGTGGAGTACATAACTGCGGACAGGAACAGTCAGGACAAAATTGTTGGTGAGAAGAGCCAAGATTGGTGCCAGAAAGAAAATAGGCATTACAAACGCAGCAACGAGGTAAACAAAACCCAGATTGAAATATTGGAGTTTCTGTTTGAACGTCAAACCTTTCCGGTAAAAAAAGTTATCCCAAAATAACATCCGTAAAGAATCAGCAGCCCATTGCTTACGCTGTTTGTAAACCCCATAGATATCTGCAGGAGCAGAGCCTTTGCTTAATGGGTAGTTGTAATAGATTGATCGCCAACCCCGATCATGTAAGAGCATGGAAGTGTGGACATCTTCCACCAGATTCCAAGTACTAAACCCTCCAATCTCCTCTAAGGCCTTCCTTCTATAGATGACCCCTGATCCACAGGAAAAGGCTGCGTTATCGGTATCTTTCCCAGCTTGCATTACATTATAAAAAATACGATCCGTATTGCCAAAAGGATCCCCTTTAGGAACCTTAAAATCCTGTTTGGTCTGGACAAAGCCGACCAATGGAAACTTAAAATAGCCGATGAGAGTATTCACAATGTGGGGTTGGGGGACCTGGTCCGCGTCCAGAGTTAAAATGAGATCTCCCGAGGTTCTTCGAAACGCATAATTGAGGTTTCCAGCCTTTGCATCACTATGGTCTTCTCTTGCAAAATAACCGCACCTAAACTTTCCCGCTATTCTCTGATACTCGATGTTGCCCTTATCGTCAAGGACATATACTTTTTTGTCTGGATAATCAATTTGAACGGCTGCCTCGACTGTCTCCTTTAATAATTCAACTGGTTCTCCAGCCACAGTGATCAAGATATCCACAGAAAGGGGTTTCTCAAATGGCACCCCTTGCGGGGAATGGAATCTAAGAAACCAAGCGTTGAATGCGAAAAATTCAAATAGGAGTAATCCAATTAATTCTGCTAAGAAAAAAACGAAAGAATACCAGAACCCCCAGTTGATGAAATCGAAATGCCATAAAAGGTACGAGAACCCAAGACCAATTGTAATGAATGTTAAAAATTGACCGGCTAATCGTCTCTTACGGTCCTCTTTCTCCCCAAAACGAAAATATACCCTTGTTCCTAAGACATCGGACCACCATTTTTTGATTGCTTGCCAAGTCCTTTTCATAGAGATTTTTAATCAACCCACAATAAAGTAAACCCCGTTAGAAATTCCAGTCGTTCGACCCAGAGGCTCTCGACGGGCGGGGCATTAAACCCCGCCCTCCGGGGTGGAGCCCCCTACGGGGCGGAACCCGAAATTATTCTAAAATCTAACCCCGCTGCAGCCGCCGGCCCAGAGGGCCTCTGGCCCGGAGGGAGGAGCGGGGAATTATTTCTAACGGGGTAAATGGCTAAACCCTCGGTTCCTCACCCTTCGTTCACACAGAGAGTCCGTTTAAAAGCCTATATAAAACTCTAACCCTCCATAAAAACCATTACCAAAAGTTGAATCATGCTTATAACCACTTCGCAGAGCAAAGGAAATTCTATTGGGAATATTGTATATCTCCAGTATCGGTCCAACTCCTACCTGACGAAAATCTGGATTTCTTCCGAAGAATTGTTCTACCCCAATATTGATTGTATTGGGTTTCTTAAAATTTAGATTCGTTATCTGTTGTTTTATTCTTCCCCTTTCGTATAAGAAGCTATCGGTACCACTGAAGCTTGCAAAAAGATTAAAATTGGTTCTGCTAGGGAGCCAGCTATCGAATTCACCTTGAATTAACCCGGCTAAAGTGTTTCCTCTTACGTCGGCATTCTTAACGTCAGGATGTAGATTTGTATACCTGTATTCTGTCCCACCAAAAAGACCAAATGTCGTCTGTTTCCAAGATAATTTGACCCCTGCGACTGTATAAAGTCCTGGAGATGTAGCTCTTACCACCTCATCTCCAGAGTGAAATTTGTAACTGAGAAAATTTGGAATTAATCTTCCTGAAATGGCAATATTCTCATATATCTTTTGGGTGAGGTCTACGCCGAGGTATGAAAAGCCCTGGCCCCTTGTATCAATTTCCCCGCCTGCAAAAAGAGAGCTGTCGACCGCAAAAGCTAAAGGGCTGGAGAAAACCGTGAAAAGCCCACATACCGATATAAGACAAAATATTGTTAATGAGGGTATTTGAGACTTCATTTAGTCCTCCTAATATCCACTGGGACTGTCAATAGATTTGTGCGAAAATTTAGAAGAAGGGGAGCTTAGGACGTTTTGCCTTTTCCAATGCCTCTATAAACCCTATTGTTGCATAAAGTTCTTATTGAATTAACTGGATGCCACGATAAAAAGGAGATTTCCCCTGTTTTAATGATACTTTCTAAAGGTCACTATTGGAGTAATCCCACAAATGCCATTGGTTCAAGGTTCATCCCTCAATGGGCAAAGGATTCATTATTTGGAGTGGTGAATTTAATGCAACAACAGGGTAAAGAAATCTTGCTTGTTGGGCAGTGTTTCGATCGATCACGTTTCTTCCATCCACAATGATTGGAGTACGCATGATTTCGTGGGCCCACTTTATGTCAATCTCAAAATAGCGTAGGGGAGAAGGTCAAGAACCAAATAACCACTTTAGCATTCTCAATCTCGAATCTTCTCATCCCTTTCATTTTTCTTTTGCAATAGGGAGTGGAATATCAAGAAGCATTTCTTCCCTTCTATCACGAACCTGATCCTTAATCCGCTTTACATGTCCCCTCCCCAATCCCTTTACTTCACATCCAAGTTCAAAGTATCGTTTTATTTTGTCATCATTCAGAATACCAAAACAGTCAATCACTGCAATCGGTCCGCCAGCACTTTGAACCACCTCATTTGGGTCAAGATTTAAATAGGGTCGATGTCTGACGGCGAAGATCAATGCGTCCACCCCGTCCAATGCCTTTTTCAAATCCTGCTCTATACGAAGATCTTTTAATTTTTCCTGCCCACGGAAAAATATTTTTAAACTATGAGACGATGCAGGATACTCGTCTTGCTTTTCGAATTCCCACCAGTGAAGGACATAAGGATCATGGACCTTTAGTTCTGCTCCCATCTCCGTCAAGCGCCTCACAATCAGTTCAGAGCCGCTGTATCGGGTATCCCCAACATCCTCACGATAGGAAGCTCCCAAGGCCAGAATCTCAGCAGATGCAATCGGGCGTCCCATATTTCTGAGAGCGTCACGGGTAAGTTGGGCCACATGGAGAGCTCTCGTGTCATTAATATCAATTGCAAGGGGAGTGATCTTGAAAATTTCATCCTCAAATCCATGGATATGGCGGTAAGCCCAGACCCCCAGACCACCGTCCTTGGGAAGACAGTACCCTCCAATACCAGGGCCAGGAAATATGATGTTACTATGGGTTGGTCGAACTTTAATCGCATTGATGACTTTAATTAAATCGACCCCATTCCGCTCTGCAAAGAGGCTCCATTCGTCGAGAAAAGCAAGGATCGTGGCCCTATAGCTGTTCTCAACAATTTTTGCCGTCTCCGATTCGATAGGTTTATCGAGTACTGTCAACGGAAACTTCTCCGTATTCAGAACTTCGCTCAAGAGCTTGACAACTCTCCGGGTGGCTTCTTCATTCACTCCGCTGCATACTCTCCAGAAGTCACGGATGCTCGATACATAATTCTTCCCAGGCATGACCCTTTCATAGCTGTGGGCCAATACCGGGTCACTCTCGATGCTGCGTTTTCGAAACATCTTCTTTATGATTGGGTAAGCGATCTGCTCCGTTGTTCCAGGGGCAACAGTAGTTTCAATCAGGACTAAGGTCTGAGGACTGATGTTTTGAGCAATGATTTCAAACGACTCCTCCAGGGCTTTCATTTCTGCCTGTCCACTCCTCACATTACCGAGGGATTCTTTTAAATAGTCACACTGTACATCAACGATCACCACATCTGCTAATTTTAAGGCATCGTATGTGAACGTGGCAGTAAGTGTTTTTTTCTTGTTAACGCATCGCTCGATCATCAAAGCAACCTCAGGATCCTCAGTACTGATCGGGGATAATCCTCGGTTGATAAGAGGTATTTTCCAAAAGCTTCGAGTACTCGGGCGTTGCATGCCAATTACAAACTTGGTCGGATTTCCCTTGCCATCCTGAGCGTCAGCTACCACTGCAGCCATCACTGCGCCCACAAATCCCAGGCCCATAACCAGGACAATTTCTCTCCCTAAAGCACGTTGGCTATTTACCAACATTTTTAGACGTTCGAATTCCTCTAAATAATTTTTCTGCTCTGGTAGTTGAAATTTTTCCCCGGTTGGGCTTAAGGAATACTCAGCCATTATTTTCTCCTAAAATGTTTGAGGTTAGAGGATCGTTTTACCCCGTTAGAAATAATGCCCCGCTGCTCCCTCCGGGCCAGAGGCCCTCTGGGCCGGCGGCTGCAGCGGGGTTAGATTTTAGAATAATTCCGGGTTCCGCCCCGTAGGGGGCTCCACCCCGGAGGGCGGGGTTTAATGCCCCGCCCGTCGAGAGCCTCTGGGTCGAACGACTGGAATTTCTAACGGGGTTTACTTGAGGATAGAGACAATTTAAACTAAATAAGTGCTGCGGTGTTGCCGTTGTTCGGTGTTGAAGTGTTAAATATTATATTCTGCCGTAGTCGTCGCTGAAGCGTTCGATATCGTTCTCTTCTACATAATCACCGTTTTGAACTTCGATGATCTGAAGCAGTTCTTTCCCAGGATTCTCAAGGCGGTGCTTTGTGTTGATGGGGATATAGGTACTTTCATTGCTATGAACCAAATATGTCTCGCTCTCGCTGGTTACCTTGGCTACTCCTGATACAACAACCCAGTGTTCACTTCTCCTCCTGTGGAGTTGAAGACTCAATTTCGCTCCAGGCTTGAGCACAACCCTTTTAATCTTGTATCCGTTCCCCTTTTCCAGAACTGTATAGCTTCCCCAGGGTCTCTCAACTGTTTTATGAATAAGATGCTCTTCTCGCCCATTTTTTTTCAATTCCTCCACAATATTTTTAACTTCTTGGACCCTTCCCTTCGGGGTAACCAACGTGGCATCCGGGGTATCAACCACCACCATGTCTTTCAGACCGATCGTGGCAATAAGTCTTTCCCCAGCAAATATGGTCGAGTTTTCGCTTCCAATATCGATCGTATTTCCCTTCACAATATTTCCAGCATCATCCTTTTTTATCATTTCATCCAAGGCTGTCCAACTCCCTAAATCAGACCATAGAAAGTTAGCTGGAACCATTAATCCGTTGGAACTGCGCTCCATAATGCCATAATCGATGGAAACGCTCTCCAAATTAGCATAGAGCATAGTGCATAGAGCAGGGCGTTGGTCGGGTTTATCTGGTCTGTTGCGTTCTTGCGTCTTTGCATCCGTAGGGGCTATTTCGTCTGACAGGAAAAGAAAAGACTCAATCTCCTTTAAGGTATGGTAAAGAGACGGCAGGTGCTTCTCAATCTCGGAAAGAATTTTAGAGGTCTTCCAGACAAAGATGCCGGAGTTCCAAAAGTAATTACCATCTAAAAGATACTTTTGGGCAGTTTCAAGGTTTGGTTTTTCAACAAAACATTCAACCTTCAAAACACCCTTTAACTTGATCTTCGAAGAGTGATCAACTTTTATATAACCGTACCCTGTTTCAGGCCGGTTGGGTTTGATCCCGAAAGTAACAAGACAATCTTCCATTGCCGCCTCAATCGCCACTTTCAGGTCACCTAAATATTTTTCATTATCAGGTATCGCATGGTCAGAGGGCATCACAATCATTACAGAATCAGAGGAGAAGTGTTGGAGATAAATGGCAGCGAGGCCGATGGCTGGGGCTGTATTTCTTCCAACAGGTTCCTTGATGAATTGAATCCTTTCAACTAATGACCCCAATGATTCAAGATGAAATCGTATATCTTGGGCTTTATCTTCAGTTGTCACAATCCAGATATTTTCTGGTGGAACAAAACCATTCATTCGCTTGATGGTTTGCCGAATAAGGGTGTCTTCGCCCACAATCTGGAGCATCTGTTTGGGACAGGTCTCCCGACTCAAGGGCCAGAAACGAGTGCCGGAGCCCCCGGCGAGGATGACAGCATGAATGTTATTATTGTGTAAATGAGTCATCGAATGAATAAGTTATTAGGTTCTGCTGTAATAAATAGCGCAGAGGGCAGAGCGCATAGCGTAGTTAATTGTTAGAGGTCTGAGGAATGCTACGCTCGAGGTTTGAGTCAATTTATTGCCGGTCATTGTTAAAGTACTGCTATGATCTTGAATACCAATATTTATTCCCCAGAATAAAAATGATCGATGGCGGAGAGGGGTCGGAAAGGTTTCGATGATTCCTGCTCAAGATATCTATTGAGTGCTTTTGTAGCAATACATTTGGAGTAACGGGACCAGCAGTTTTCTCTTCGGCAGTGACTCATCTGCTCGTTTTCTACTTGCTTGATCTCATGATATTTGCATTGAAGACAGGATTTGATAAGCATGGGTTACCTCAAAATTTATGTGTTACTTGAGTTAATTGGGTTACTTGGGTTCATTGGGTTACTTGGGTTCATTGGGTTATTTGAGTCCCGGTGAAATAGGCTCCCTGTGGAGTAGTTTCCACACTGCCACGGGGCAGGTTGCATTTCACGGGATAAATTTATTGGGTTACTTGGGTTCATTGGGGTAACCAATTTCTTTGGGTTGCTTGGGTTTGTTGGGTTGTTTGAGTTGAGATTTCAAATATTTTATGAAGCCTGAATCCATTTTGGATACCATTTCGGCTTGATTATAGATTTTTTCAAAATTATCTTGGCTGATATATTCTTGATCCAACGCTACATAGAGTTGACTTTGAACTTCAGCGGCCGAACTCTTCGATATAAATAAAAACTGGATGAACTCCCTATTACTCCTCCTTGCAAATCCTTCACCAATATTGGACATAGCTGATACCGCGGCATCCTGCATTTGATTTACCAATCTAAAATCTTTCCTGAATTTTGAACTCTTATTAATCACGCTATAAACCATCTTTACAAGTTTTCGAGCTTCTTGCCAGGCATTAATATCTTCGAAACGAGTTATTTTCATTCAGTAACTCAACAAACCCTAAAAACCCTATGAACTCAATGGACTAAATGCAGGCTACCGCCGGTGCGGATTTGGTTTGAATCCGATGGGGAAATTGTCTCTTGGAGAATTTTGGACCACATTATGTGGGTGTTAGAAGTTAATTAACAAGCACTGACATTATGCCGTGCTGCTGTTATTGTTAAATGGCAACACTGTCTAACCGCAGCACTGAACCCTTATTCACGCCACCTTTTCAATCATTGAATAATGGAGCTCGACAGCCGGTTGGTAACCAATTAAATTCAATAGAACCCTAACCCGCTCGCTATCTGAAACCCATCGATCAAAAATTCCGCAAAGTTCTCTTAAAGGACCCGTTTTGATTCTGACCACATCGTTAGGCTCGAAGTGATGCGTCTTTTTTACAATACCGTTCTCATCTGTTCTTTCTTTGATCAATTCTATTACTTCTTCTGAAACATGGACTGGATATCCTCCAAAACCCAATACCTTCTTTACACCTCTTGCCCATCTAACTAACGGATAATCTTGTTCGAGTTCAAACTTTCCAAAGATATAACTTGGGAAAAGAGGTTTGAGCTCTTTGCTTATTTTTCCATTTCTTGGCGTGAAAGTTTCGATTAATGGGTTGAAAACTTCTAACCCATTCACCGAAAGATACGATTTTGCTTCTTCTTCTTTTTTAGGTTTTGTTTGGATGACGTACCATTTCATAGTTATGAGTTATGAATTATGAGTTATGAATTATGAGTTTAACTCAATAAACCCTACAAACCCAAAAAACACAATGAACCTTTTTACCTTGCACCTTTCCCAAATAAGACCACTTTTACTGTTTCGAAGATGATGATCAAGTCCATCAATGATGATAAGTTCTTGATATAATAAAGATCATATTTTAATTTCTCAAGAGCATCATCTTTAGATGCTCCATAACGATATTTGATTTGTGCCCAGCCAGTAATCCCAGGTTTTACATAAAACCGTTGATCGTAAAATGGAATCTCTTTTCTTAGTTGTTCAACAAAAAATGGTCTTTCAGGTCTGGGCCCCACAAAGGACATATCCCCTCTAAGAACGTTTAACATCTGAGGAATTTCGTCAAGTCGCCATTTTCTTATCCATCGACCAAAACGAGTAACCCTGTCATCGTTATGATCGGCCCACACAGGTCCATTGGTCTCCGCGTTTTCAATCATCGATCTGAATTTAATAAGTTTGAATACCTTTCCGTTCCCTCCAACTCTTTCCTGTTTATAAAAGACCGGGCCTCGGGAATCGATTTTGATCAATATAGAGATGACCAAAATCAAGGGGGAGAGGAGAATTAACCCAATCGAAGAAAAAGAAAATCCTATGAATCTTTTCATCCACATCGTTAATTTCGGTTTTCTAAACCCACCCGAAAAAATGAGGGAACTGGGTCGAAGACTTTCCACTTGGAGTTTCCCTGTGAGGTGTTCATAAAATTCAGTACCCTCTTCAATCGCAATCCCCTTCATTTTGCAATCCAAGAGTTGTACTTCGGGAAACCTTCCCCTTCTCTCATCGAGAGCCACGATAATGCGGGCTACTTTCTCTCTTGTGGCAATATCCACAATCTGAGACTGGTCACCGACGATGGAGGGGTTCACCAATTTCTCCCCTATTCTCTCTGGGTTATCGGTGATAAATCCAATAATTTTGAAGCCAATATCATTCTTTTCCAGAATTTCTCTTGCAATATTTTTAGCTAACGGTCCGGAGCCAATGATCATTATTTTCTGATCTAACTGTCTCGTCTTCAAAAAATGGTTGTAGCTCATCCTCCATGAGATGATTGCTGCTCCCACAAAAATGAGACTAATAAGGAAAATCCCTCTGCCTATGATTAGCATAGGAAATAAGTAATAAAGGAAAGCAAGGATGATGGAAGATACTCCAAGAGATTGTAAGAGGCGAATAGCTAATTCCAAACTGCTTCGAAAAGTTTTAAAGTCATAAAGATCGAAATAATACAGGCAGAGTTGGATGGTGACAACGATCGGCAATGCCTTAGGAAGGAGGTTTTCGTAAGTTGTGAAAATAGAGATATCACTTAAAAAGCGGAGGTAGGTCCCCAGGATCACCATCCCCAAGAAAAAGATGGTCTCCAGGAAGAAGAAGATTAATTTATGAACCGGAATATATTTGTTAAGGATTTTCAATATCATCGATAATGTTTTTCCAATACATTATGCAAAACGAAAATCTTAAATAAAGAATGTGTTAGTCAGATTTCCGCATGAATCGAAGTAATTTTCCCCATGGGCCTTGTGGGGGTATAGCCTTACTTTTCCCATAGCCATATCTGTAACCATAGCCATATTTGTGATAATATCCCCCCGAGCCAAAATAGCGTGAGGCTTGTCCATTAGATTTAAATTCAAGATGGTTGAGCACAAAACCTATAATTTTCCCCTTATCCAAGTTGGCGATAGCCTGTTTTACTGTCTCTCTTGGAGTGACACCCGCTCGGACAACAATGATAATCCCATCCACGAACTTTGCCAAAACCTCTGGTTCTGCCGTGGCAAGAAGAGGAGTCGAGTCAATAATCATATACCGATCAGGGTATCGTGATTTCAATTCATGAATCAGGGCCTCCATTTTTTTTGACCCAATTAATTCTGTTGGGTTATCTTGAATCGTCCCGCTTGAAAGGAGGTTCAGTTTTTCCACTTTGGTCTTCATGAAAAGTTCAGAGGAGTTTCCATTTCCTGATAGATAATCGGATAGGCCTTTCCCATTCTGCAGGCCGAACCATTGTGCGAGGTTTGGATTCCGGAGATCGCAGTCCACCAGCAAAGCATGAGTATTGAGTTCGTAGGAGATGCTAATTGCCAGGTTAGCCGACACAAAGGTCTTCCCTTCACCACTTGTTGCACTGGTTATCATAATTGTTTTTGGAACATCATGGATTTTAAATCGAAGCAGGTAGGTCCTCAGTTTCCTGAACTGTTCAGCCGCGAGGGAACCAGACTGCATTAGAGAGACCAGCTTTGGGTCAGAAGAGATTCCCTCTACTTTTTGTGGTTCCCTCGTTATCTCGTGCCTCTCGATCCTTTCTTCTTCAATTTCCGGGGTGACATGGTCTCCATTCTTTAATCCTTCTTTTCTCTCTCTTTCTGCTTTTTCTAAGGCTTTATAAATTTTGCTCATTTTTCCCTCCGTTTATCCTCCGTTAGAGAACTCCTCTCAATGATTTCCCAAAAACCTCCTGATAGAACTTTAAAATATTATCTTTAAAGAATTGTATCCAACCTGTTATTTCCCACTTAGTATTCATAAGGATTCCTAAAATGACGAAGGCCACTAAGCTGAGAAGTACAACGGCTATCACTTTAAAAAGAACAAATTTTTTCCGGTTTTTCTGAAGATTTACCCCATCCAGACGGTTGATCACTTCGCATACGATACTTTTCCCGATGACTTTCTGATCGGCGGCATATCCTTCTAAGAGAGCATTATCGCAAACAATGTTGATCAATCGGGGAATCCCTTTTGAATATTCATAAATTTCTTTAGTAGCCTTAGGAGTGAAAATATTGGGGTCGAATGCTCCTGCTATCCTCATTCTTCTCTTAATGTATTCTCTTGCCTCTTCTTTATTTAGGGGTTGCATATGATACCGGAGGCTTACTCTCTGTTTTAATTGACGAAATTGGGGGTGGTTTAAGGTATCATTAAGTTCAGGCTGCCCCATCAGGACGACCTGGAGGAGTTTGCTTTTGGGGGTCTCTAAATTGGTGAGCAAACGAACCTCCTCAAGCAGTTTTGGATCGAGGGTGTGCGCCTCGTCGATAATCAAAACGACATTCTCATTTCGAGCGTAACAAGACATCAGGAAATTATGGAGATGAGCAAGGTGCTGGCCTTTTGACTTCTTCTGACCTTTTAATCCCAAATCCTCGCAGATATAGTGAAGAAAGTCCGTAGAACCCAATTTTGGATTGAAGAGGTAAGCGGTTCTGGTATTTCCATCCAATCTGCTCAGAAGTGTATGAACCAGAGTGGTCTTACCTGTCCCTACTTCACCTGTAATCACGGTAAACCCCTTTCTCTCTCTGACCGCATAGGTGAGATGGGCTAATGCCTCTTTATGATTTTCGCTGAGATAGAGAAACCTGGGATCCGGTGTGATCTCGAAAGGTTTCTCTCTCAACCCGTAAAATTTTGTGTACATGGATTAAGCCGCTTTTTTTTCAATCTTTGGGATATTCGCCAATACTTTAAAACCCAGAGTTGTTTCCAAGTCTTCGGCATCCTTGAAGGACCGATCCATCTGTTCTCTAAAGAAGGCCATTCCGAAACCAGAACCCATTCCCAGCAACAGGCCAAAGAGTAGGATTTTTGGAACATCTGGTTTAAAGGGTTTTTCAGGGATCCTGGCGGGGTCGATCACCTTAAATTGCTCTCCTTTCTGGCGGCGCTCTAAATTTTCGGCCTGTTGGGCCTCTTGGCTCTTATTCAAAAGAGAATGATAACTCTCTTTGGTGTTTTGGTAATCTCGTGTGAGATTAGCCATAGCCAGCTCTCGAACGGGAGCATTCTCTACCCTGGTACGATAATCTGAGATCTTGGCTTTGATCCTTGATTCCTCATCTTTCAACCTTTTGACTTCTAACTCAGTGGCAGCCGACTGACTCTCCATCTCCTTGTAAAAAGGATTGAAATCCAAATTAGTCCCTGCCATCTGAGGAGAAGGAATCGTCTTTCCCTCCACCTTCGCATCCCCGGCTTCCTCTCTGCTTACTGCAATCTTTTGCTCTAAATCTTTGATTTTCTTTTTTGTCATTACAATATCAGGGTGCTTCTCTGTATATTTTGTTTGAAGGTCCGCAAGATAACCCCTCAGCTGGCCGAGTTGTTGATCATACGGACTATTCACGTTGAGTCTCGGCAAGGGTTGGGAGGGGTCATCAGGGCTGGAGGTTGATGTAATCTGTAGTCTTATCTCATTGAGTTGTTTCTGAATGACCAATTTCCGATCCTGTGCTCCCCTTAGATTATCGCTAACTCTCTGATATTCATTTTGAAGCTGCTCAAGGACCTTTAAATTGGCCTCCCGCTGCTCGGGGAGCTCGTTCATAAACTGTCTCTTAAAATAGGTGATTGTTTTCTCTTGCTCTTCAAGTTTTGTCTTTGTGGCATTCAACTCGATGGAAAGGAATTCTGATGTTCCCTGAGCTTGTTGTTCCCGCAATTTTAGATTTTCTTCGATGAAAAGAGAGGCTAACTTATTGGTGACCAGGGTGACAACCCTTGGGTTTTTACCGATGTAAGAAATCGTGAAGTAACCTTCTCTTCCTCTAATTTCTACCTGGATATCTTTCCGCATAGACTCCACGACCTCTTCTGGGCTGAGAGATTTGGCCTCTTCCTGATAGAGTTTGAACTCAGAGATGACCTGTTCCAATCGCGTTCGACTCATGATCTCTTGGCCAATGGATTGGAGACGATCTTCGATTCTCGAGGTGACGGTGGGCCTCACATAATCTACTGGAACCTTTTGCGGAGTGACCAAGATGAGTGTAGAGGCACGGTATAGCTTGGGGGATTGATGTGCATAAAGAACGGCTCCTCCCAGTATGAGTATAGAAGGAATGATGACATACCAGATCCGTCTCAGCAAAATTTCAATGTAGTCATTAATATTAAAAGACTTTTCAGGATTAATCATTGGTTTCACCTCCGAGATTTAATGAAATAGGTCAAAAAGTCGCCGTCACACTAAATATCCCCCGATATTGACTATAATCTAAATTACTAATATTTGAATGATCTCCAATATAACCAACCTGAAGGGAGAGGGACAACCATTTAAGGAGCGCATAGGAAGCATTCCCACTAATTCCCCAGATCCAATCTTTCTGGTCGTTACCATATATTGCCCTTTGCATAGAACCGTTAACCCCAACGGTCATTTTATCTGTCAACTTATGGCTGATCGTCCCGTATACCATGTAGGTTTTAACAAATCCCCGATTCTGGGCGGTAAAATAGTCCTCTGTATATCCTCCATGAAATGAGAGAGAATAGGTAGTTCTTTGGGCACTCTTTGTGAGACTTAAGTTGAAGGATGGACCTCCCGCTCCTGAACCTTGCTCAGGAATTTGCCAGAAATAACCTACCTGGGCTGTACCAGTCAGGGTTGGACTAAATTGATATTGGATGCCAAGGCTCGGATTATGGACATAGTAATCGACACCAGGAGATTTGAAATCTTGCCACTCAAAGTGGTATTCTCCAAAGATCGAGACCCTTGGATTGAAACGGTACGTGTAACGAGGAGTCACCCCTTGAGCTAACTGATCCGGAGAACGCTGATAAGTCCCTGAAGTAAGATAATAATCTAAACTTAACCCGTTTTTAATATCGAACCAGTAGGTGAGTTTGGGGTTGATAGTATTTTCCATACTGTCTTCATATAGAGGGTTTTGATTACGATAAATGTTGTTCCGATAGAGAACCGAGATGAGACCATCTTTTGCAAACTGATAGTCTACAGAAGGCTCGACAACGTTTCGGATATAGATCGCATGTGTCCTCTCGGTAGAAAGAAGATATTGGTTTGGCAGGGCATTGGCAGTATATACCGGCTCTCTTGCTGCATCATCTCGGATTAAATAATCCCTGACTCGAAAAGTCAGTCTTGGGGTCGCTGCATACCAAGCGTTAAGCGACCCTGAGGGACTGAAATAATCGAAATTGTGATGTCTTGCATAAAAGACAAATCCTCCAGCAAAGTCCAAATCAATTCCATATTTTTTTTCCTCTACAGCAGAAAACTTCAATCCCGCATTAACAGTGGTAATGAAATCGTCTATTTTGTTCGTATGGGATAGATTAATATTGTTGTTATATTCTTCGCTTACGGTGATATAGGGATGAAATTTAGACAATAAATCTCTCATCTCCTCACCATGGATTAAAGAGGTTTCAAATAATAATAGAACCAAAACTATTCCCATGATCCAAACCCAATTTCTCCCTTTTTTCATACCCGCCCCCTTTCTATTCATGGAGATAATTCCTTTAAGGCACAATGATCGTATCACCCGACTTCAGGATAATATTTGAATCGAGGTCTTCTCCTTTAACAATTTTCTTATAGTTGATGGTAAATCGTTTTTCCTTTCCATTCTCTTTTCTGATAATGATTATTTTCTTTTGATTGGCCCACTCGGTGAGTCCACCTGCCATGGAAATGATCTGAGCAAGAGTCGTATCACTTCTCAGACGGTAAATACCTGGTTTGCTTATTTGGCCTGAAATATACACTTTGAAACTATTAGCTTCCATAACAACAACAGTAACATTGGGATTTTCAATAAATTGTTTCAGTCTCTCGGTCAATTTTTCCTTCAATTGGAGAGGGGTAAGGCCCGCCGCCTGAATCTCGTCGACAAGAGGTATCGAGATCTTTCCATCCATTCTCACCGAAACCGTTTTGGTTACGGTTTCCTCTCTCCACACATGGATGTAAAGAACATCCTCAGCTCCAATCACGTAACGGTCGCTGTCAGCGGCAATTTCGGCCTGAGCCTCTTTCTTCAAAAGGATCTCTTTATCCGCTTGCGGGTAGGCAATCGAATTAAATATAAGAACAGCCCATACGATGATGATTCCGATATTAAATAACTTTTTCATATGATCTTCCTCCCTGGTTAGGAATTAATAAATCCAAGCTCATCACCTGTGATATGCTTTAAGAGGGTTCTTCTGCCAATGCCCTTTTAATTAGATCGGTAGTGTCTGTTCCATCAATGGGAAAACAGACCTGATCGATCATGACTTCAACCCCTTTACTTTTAAAGTCATAATACTTGAGAGCGTCTTCAAATCTGGATTTAACATGGTCTCCTGCCTTGACATCCGCGTACGGGAGGAGGACAGCCAGTTTATCTAATTTTAAGGAGCCGATGATATCGCTTTCGCGTATCTCCTCCATTAAGAGATTACTCAATATTTGGTGGCAGGCCTGCAAACCTCCTCCATCATCCTCTTTTAAAAATGGCTTGATTTTGAGAAGCATGAGGCATAGAAAATTCTGATAACGCCGAGCACGTTTCACTTCCAGGTCCAGAAGAAAAAGGAATAAATCTCGATTCAGAACTCTGCCAAAAGCTGCCTCCGTTCCTTTTGGGAACTCCCCCCCTAAGTTCTCCATGCCACTCTCTCCTCAGTAGTCATGTCTGCGCCCAGTGTCCGACAAAATATTTTTTGTTTCTCAACTAATTTCTTCTTCAACCCTTCGATACTCTCTTAGATCATTTAAACGGTATTTCTGAATCTTATACAGCAATGTCTTATAACTCACACGAAGTAATTTAGCCGCCTGTTTTCGGTTCCAATGAGTCTCTTGTAAAGTGCTTTGAATAATCTCCTTCTCCGCAACTTCAGCCGCACTTTTCCCAACCTCTTTCAAATTGAAAGATTTATTTTGTGCTGAGGGATTGGGTAATAAATTTTCATAGGATTCAGGATTTATTCCATCATCCAACCTTTTACTGAAAATGTTTTTAAGAACCGTTTCTTCATCACCCAATAGGATAATCCGTTTAATCATATTTTCCAATTCACGGATGTTTCCGGGCCAAGTATACTCTTTAAAGCCATCGATCACCTTTGATGAAAATGGCGGGACGTCCTTACCGTATTTATTTTTATAAACATTTAAATAATATTGTGAAAGAGGAAGGATTTGCTCTTTACGATTTCGTAAAGGCGGGACCGTGATGTTGATCACATTGATTCTGAAAAATAGGTCTTCACGGAATTTCCCTTCCCCCATCGATTTTTCTAACTGATCTTTTGCGGTAGCAATCACACGGGTATTCACCGTTACATCTCCATCCCCTCCTAAGCGAGAAAACATGCCGTCCTGGAGAACTTGTAAGAGTTTTGCCTGAATGGAAATGTCCATTTCCCCGATGTCGTTCAGTAAGATCGTCCCACCATTGGCCAATTCGAACTTCCCAGGTTTTCTAAGATGTGCTCCTGTGAAGGCCCCCTTTTCAAACCCAAAGAGTTCGCTTTCAAGGAGCCCTTTGGGAATGGCTGCGCAATTCACCTTGACGAAGGGTTTATCTTTCCTGTGGGATTTTAAATGAATGGCCTTGCCTAGCAGCCCTTTACCTGTTCCGCTTTCCCCCTTAATCAAAACCGTAATATCAGTCTTAGCGATTTCATCAATGATCGTCTCGATTTCAGTCATCTTAGAACTATTAGAGAAAATGATTTGGTAAATATCCTTCATAGCGATTGGATATAGAGCAATCTATATGCCAAGAAGAACTAATTGAATGATCATTAAGTAACCTTTTGAAATTGAATGGATTTCTCTAGCCCAAATCCAGAGATATTTTTTAATCTTTTAAAAGAGTGGGGAAAAAATGGAAAAAAAATGGAAAATAGTGGTAAATCAATTCCGTTTTATTCCATTTTTTAAAAGGACCTGGAATTTGATTCCTTTTTTTCAAATTCATTCAAGAAAAAAATGAAAATCGTTCATAAGAAACGATAACCTATTACGATTTGTTGATCGTTTATTTCCACGAAGTTTAAATTAAGGGTTAAAATTTATGATGTTTAGGGAATAAACCTTTTATCGAGGCCACATTCTTTAATTTTATAGAGAAGGGTTTTATAGTTAATTTCTAATATATTAGCCGCTTTCTTGCGGTTCCAATTGGTCGTCTCTAAAGCTTTAAGTATAATTTCAGACTCCGCCTTTTTAATGGCATCCCGATGAACTTCCTTCAAAGAAGGCCAGATCTTTTTTGCTGGGAGCGTTTTTTCCTTTTTTTCTGGGATAGAATCTATCTTTGTCACAGGAGTCAATTCCTCAATAATCGCCTTTTCGTTCCCCAAGACAATAAGTCGTTGGATCACATTTTCCAATTCCCGAACATTTCCTAACCAATGGTGCTGAGAAAAAACCTTCATCATCTTATCGGATAAGGGAGTTACCTTTTTTTGGTATTTCTTACTAAATTTGTCTAAATAATATTCAACAAAGATTGGAATTTCTTCTCTTCTCTCTCTCAAGGGGGGAATAGTGATATTGACGACATTCAGTCGATAATAAAGATCTTCACGGAATCGACCATTCTTGACGCCTTCCTCCATATTTTTATTTGTCGCTACTAACACTCGTACATCTACTCGGATGTCCTTTTTGCCTCCTAATCTCGAAAACTCTCTGTCCTGAAGGACCTGGAGAAGTTTGCCTTGAAGGGAAAGGCTTATCTCTGAAATTTCGTCTAAGAAAATAGTCCCACCATTGGCCAATTCAAATTTTCCTGGTTTCTGGCGATAGGCCCCTGTAAAGGCACCTTTTTCATAGCCAAAAAGCTCGCTCTCCAGAAGTTCTTGAGGGAGAGCAGCACAATTCACCTTAACAAATGGTTTCTCTTGGCGAAAAGAATTGAGGTGAATAGAACGTGCCACCACCTCCTTGCCTACCCCGCTCTCTCCTTGGATCAGCACCGTGACGTCCGTATTAGCTATCTGATCAAGGATTTCTTTAATTCGATGCATCTGGTCACTGGCATATATAAAGATACCCTCCTCTCGAGTCACTTCACCAATTTCAACAAAAGTGGAGGAGGAAGGGGGAGAGATTGGGACAACTTTTTCTTTAGAAAAAACTTCTTTGGAATCCTTCATCAGCCGGTTTACTTCCTTGATTTCCAAAAAGAAACGAGCAGAAGTCAGAGCAGCCCCAACCTGGTTAGAAATATAGGATAAAGCCAATTTATCCCCTTCATTAAAAGCTCCTTTCTTAGAATGACTGAGGTTGAAGACCCCTACGACCTGATCTTTTTCTCGTATCGGAAAGCAGATGAGGGAATTGACTTTATTATTTAATCCTACCACACTTACAAAACGAGGTTCCTTATTGACGTCATTCAGCATTACCGCTTGCCCTTCTTTTAGAACCCAACCCGCAACCCCTTCTCCTGATTTAAATCTTTTCCCATTGCCTGATGGGTCTGGGTAATAGACACTCTTTTTTTCATTCTTCCCACGGGCTGCGCAGATGGTTAAATAGCCAGAGACAGGGTCTTTTAGCATCAGAGAACAGTTTTCAGCATCTATTTCATCCATCACGGCATCCAAAATTGACTTACAGGTTTCGCCAAAATTAGGAACATTATGCATGGCCCCCTGAACCTTCTGAAAAAGTGTGTAGGCCCTGCTCTTTTTATCAAGCGGAAAGAGAACACCAGGGACATTATCGAACCCTTTTGATAGCGTGCTTATCTCCATATCTTACTCCAAAAAGTGGCTTTCTTAAATCATCGACTTGTTGTGGACAAACCATCTCCAGATAATGCGATTTCTCGCACATTCCCATTTCTCCTCATTTCTTTCAATTTCTGTTCTAAGCGTTTCTTTTGAAGAAACACTTTTCGCTGTCTTAACCCTTTTTTGAGATGAATGAGAATTTTTTCGCTGGAGACTGGCTTTAGAAAAAAATCATCGATCCCAGAACTCATGATTTTTTTATATTCTTTCTCTTCTAAATTTTCATATGTGAGCATCATGACATAGAGCTCTGGAAAACTCTTCTTTAATTCTCGAATGATTTCGGGAGTATGGGTGTGATCGATTCGATACTCGGTGATGATGCTGGATACTTCAAATTCTTTAAAATTTTGTAAGGCTCTTTCAATGGTGTCCACAGCCAAAACAATATATTTCTCGCTCTCCAATATTGTTTTTAACGTCCATTGGGTATGAAATTCTTTGTCCAATATGAGAATCGTTTCTTTTGACATAAAGGTAATTTTAAAAAATTAAATTCGATATTTATAAAGCAATTACTATACCAGCTATAGGATATTCTATTATTTCCTTTTAATCTTTTGATTTTAAAGGATTATTTTAAAGATGAGGCTGTTTGAAATATTTTCAATAATATTTAAAATTGCCCATTCGGCACAATTATTGAGCCAAAAGGTTAAGGATGATTAAATTGTTTTAATAGTTTCTTATGGTTTTATTGTTGAGCTAAAAAGGGATGGATTAGTGGATGGGTTTATGATAGAGAGATTCTTTATCTACCTCCTCCAAAACAATCTTCAAAGATTCAGGAATGGCAAATTGATCTGGGTATGTAAAGGATTGGAAAGATAAGGTTTGAATGTGGGGTCTTAAGACGTCGTCGGATTTAAATTGGGGATGAGTATGAATTAAGTTCAAAAGCCTCTGAATTAAAACCTGAGATCCAATTTGATCTGTTTCAGGGAGAATGACCGCTATTTCTCCATTGTTCTTACCAACCATATCTTCTTCTCTTGTATATCTTTTGACAATTTTTACAAGTTCCATGTAAAAACTGTCAAATCGATCGCCTATTTTCTCCTTAGCCGGCATTTGTATCAATAATAGAGAAAATGGATGGTGATGACGTCTCGCCTTCTTAATCTCTTGTCGGAGACAGCTTTTAAAAAAGATTGCATTGAATATAAGCCCTTGAATCTCTTTGGTGATTGGCTCAAGAAGATTAAGCCTCTCCAGTTCTTGCATTTTAAGAATTAAATCCCTTTGCTTTAAACCTTTCTTGATATGTACGAGAATCCTCGCTGGAGAATAAGGCTTTAAAATAAGATCATCCACCCCGATCGCAAAAAGTTTTTCGTACGTTTTCTCATCAACAGAAGCGTTTGTAACCATAATAATATAGACTTCAGGAGAATTCTTTTTCACCCATCGAATCATGTAATCAGTGGTCTCAAGTGGAGGGATGTATTCTGTAATAATTACAGAATATTGCCTTTTCTTAAAAAGTTCATATGCATCTTTTAAATTTAATGCAGTTGCGACCAAAAAATTCTCTTCTTCTAAAATGATACGATAGGCATTAAGGAGGTTTTTAAAGGGGTCTAGTAATAGAATCCAGTTATTGGGCATGAGAAATTTTTATCGCAAATTTACTGCCAAATTTTAAGATTGGACAATCTATTCTTCTGCGGTCTGATATGATACTTGTTGATTCGATTGATAAGCATCTTTCGGGTGATTCCAAGAAGTTTTGCCGCTTTTTCTTGGTTCCAGTCGGCCTCCTTCAGTTTGCTAACAATCCACTTTTTTTCGAGGTCAGAAACCATCTTCCCCAATTGGACCTTCCCCCCCTCTTTCCTCTGGATACTCCCCTCTTTTATGAAAAGATTGGGCGGAAGATCATCAATAGCAATTGTATGTTTTCTGCAGAACACCACCATTTGCTGAATAATATTAGCCAACTCTCTTACATTCCCAGACCAAGAAAAAGTTTTCAACTGTTCAACTACTTCCGGTTCAATCTTAATGGTAACTCTCCCCTCCTGTAATTTTTTAAGAAAATAATTGACCAGCAAAGGAATATCCGAGGTGCGCTCTCTTAAGGGTGGAATGGTAATGGGAACAATACTCAGTCTATAATAAAGATCCTCTCTGAAATTCCCTTTCGCTATCTCCTCTTGAAGATTTCGATTGGTGGTAGAAATGATTCGAACATCGATTTTTGTCGATTGACTATCTCCAACCCTTTCAAATTCCTTCTCCTCGATCACCCTTAAAAGTATCTTTTGAAGATTAATCGGAATCTCACCAATTTCATCTAAGACCAGTGTCCCCCCGTCCGCAGCCTGGAAACGACCTATGGTATCCTTGATAGCGCCTGTAAATGCTCCCTTCCTATGGCCAAATAGTTCACTGGTGAGAAGGCCTTCGGTCAAAGCCCCACAATTGACCGTGAGTAAAGGTTTCCCCTTTCTCGGGCTGTTGTAATGGATGGTCTTTGCGACGAGATCTTTTCCAGTCCCACTCTCCCCCTGAATCAGAACCGTCACATCCGTTTCGGCAACTTTACTAATGATCTCGAAAATATCTCGCATTTTGGGGTGATTACCGATGATATTAGGAAAAGAATATTTTTCAGTGACTTCTTTTCGAAGATAATCGATCTCCCTCTCCATCTCTTGCGTTCTGAGGGCCTGCCGGATGATGGTAAAAAACCTCTCCAGCTTATCAAAGATAGGCTTTTCGAAGAAATAGAAGGCTCCCTTTTTTAACGCTTCCACAGCCATCGAAACCGAACCATAAGCCGTGATCAGAATGACCGGGATGTTCTGATGTGTTTTTTTAACTTCCAGAAGGAGTTCCGTTCCGCTCAGGTCAGGCATCTTTTCATCTGTGATGATAAGATTGACTGAATTGGTTTTTAGTTTTTCTAACGCCTCTATCCCATTTTTAGCTGAAATAGTATGAAATCCCTCATCGGTTAAAACATGACAAATTCCAAAAAGGGAATTGGGTTCGTCATCGACGACTAAAATAGATGGATGAGAGACCATTACCTAACCCCTGAAATATCCCCTAAGCGACGGCCTACTGGTAATTCCACTGTGACGGTCGTCCCTTTATTTTCTTCACTCTCTATATAAATTTTCCCATGATGTCGCTCGTTAATAATTCTGCGGCAGATGGCCAATCCCAACCCTGTTCCCCTGAGTTTGGTAGTAAAAAAGGGGTTAAAAAGGTTGCTCAAGTTTTCCTTTTTGACGCCTATCCCAGTATCGGTAAAAATAGTTTCTATGTATGTCGGCGAATCCGATTTGCGGCAAACCCTTATAGTCAAATCTCCGCCCTCGGGCATGGACTCGAAAGCATTTTTCACAATATTCAAAAAGGCCTGTTTGATCTCCTCATAATTGGCGTAAATCTTTGGAAGATGAGGGTCCATATCTGTAATGATCCTGATTTTCTTAGATTCTGACTCAAACATATATGAGATAATATTCATTACTACAGAGATGATCTCATTAATTTCTACTTCAATGAATCGAACGATATTGGGGGACCGTACAAAATTCAGACATTCCTGTACAAACTCGTTTAAATGTTGAACCTCTTCATTTATAATTTTTATGGATCGATCAAGAACCTCATCCTTTAAATCAGACCGCCTTTGAATGATAGCGAGAGCCCCGGAGATTGCATGGAGTGGATTTCGAATCTCGTGTGCCAGAAATGGGAAGAACCTTTCAAGGGAAGGATATCGATCAAACTGTCTATCCTCAATTTGGGCGTCACGAATTTCTAAGGCATCCTTTACGGACGTTAGAAGAACTTCGTGCTCGATGGGCTTCGAGAGGAAATCGATTGCCCCTTTTCTCATCATTTCCACTGCTACCTGTTCTCCCCCATAGCCAGTAATAACGATAACGGCGATATCCTTGTCAATTTCTTTAACTCTTTTTAATACTTCTTCCCCGGGGATGTCAGGCAATTTCAGATCGAGAAGAACCAGTTCAGGAACATCCGATAATGTTTTCTCGATCCCCGTCTTTCCATCCGGGGCGATAGAGACATGAAAATCTTTGCTCTCCAAAATTTTTCTTATCAAATCAACAAATTCTGGATTGTCATCAACGACTAATATTTTTCTTCCACTGGTTTCCATATGCTATGAATATTAAAATAAAAATTTATTTTGTTCAACTGGAAAAATTATGGGAATCCAGATCCAATACCAAGGGGGTTTTAAAATTGCCTAAATTTCCAGGGAATTGGCTTCTAAAAAAGATGAGGAGGAAAAGGGGTGGCTACGAATCGAGATAGAGAGATGCCCATAAACTCACCTTTCTTAAGTTCAAAATTCTTATAAAAAACCTTATAGACTTCCATCTCGCCACCCGCTTAAATCCATGACTTGTCTTCAATCCAAAATAACCTTATATGCTAGAGATTGCTGATAGAAACACTTTTTTTACGAGAGGAATGCTTTTTTCTCTTGACAGGTGCCTTTTAATGGGTGACCCTGCCTTCATTTATGACAATTAGCCATAGATTTACTCTTTAGTCGTCAAAATTCTACCTTAACGAAATAAATATCTTTGACATCTGAATTATCACCTATAACCTTCCATCCCCAATTCAGGACGGACTCCTGAGTTATTCTTTCTGGTTTTTCCCTTCTCTCTGGGAGTATCCCAATAAAATGCTCTTTCCCTCTTTCATCACACCAGTAAAATTCATAGGCTACCATATCTGGAGTCCACCCTTATAGGATCACCCAAAAAGATAAAATGCAGCAAAATTGGTGCCAAGTGTGGTCAAATGCTGTAAGTACATGACAATTCAAAATGTTTCTTAAATTCTTATTATTTTAATGAAAGTCAAGAGTGGAAGAGTTTTTCACAAAACTCCCAAATTACTTCCACCATTATTGATTTCAGATTGAAATCTTTTATCTTCAAAGATGGTTAGCAATTTTCTTTTTTAGGAAGCAATCCACATAAAAAAGGCAGAGACGTTTTGGCCCTGCCTTCGCTTATGATAATTAGACATAGATTTACTTTTTAGTCGTCAAAATTCTACCTGATCGAAATAAATATCCTTGGCATCTGAATTATCACCTATAACTTTCCAACCCCAGTTCAGGATAGAATCCCTTGTTATTCTTCCTGAATTTCTCCTTCTCTCTGGTAGTATCCCAATAAAATGAATTTCCCCTTCCTGATCACGCCAGTAGAATTCATAAGCTACCATGCTCTAATCCTTTCCTCATTTTTTAACTTACTCCCATGTCCTAACAAATCGAGTAGGCTAGATCCAATGAGATGCAAGATGGAAGTTTTGGGAACGGTTACATACCTTCATTTAAATAATGCAGCAAACTCTATGCCAGCAAATCTCTTTTTTAGAAGAGGATTAGAACCCAGTAAGCTTATCAATAAATTACTGATTTTTAAACGTTCCTTGTGGAAAGCTGACCCTATTAAAATGGGAAATAATTTTCACAAAAGTCCCAAATTGCTTCCCTAAAAATGGGAAAGAGATTTCCTACTTCTTTTTGTTTTCCATTTAAAACCTTCTATTTTGAAGGATGGTCAATAAATCTGACTTTCAAGAATAATTCGAAAAGCAGACCTGAGAGAACGGACGATGTATCAGGCCCGTCACACCTTTGCAACACTCATCCTCTCCTAAGGTGAGAATCCGAACTGGATAGCTCAGATGATGAGCCATGCCTCAGAAGAGATGCTTTTCAACCGGTACGTTAAATATCTCCCCCAATGTGACCAGAAGAGATGGTTCGGCTTTTCTTTCAGTCTGGGATAGACACTTTTGGGTCACCAGGAAAAAGAAAAGGGGTTGACGATTTTACAACCCCTTGAATTGATTTGGTAGCGGGGGGGTAGATTTGAACTACCGACCTTCCTGAGTCCAATTCATATCTCCGGCCCAACAACCAAACTCAAGACCACCGAAAAGACCCAAATGGATTAGGATAAGTTGGGGTAGGTCAATGATGTTTTATTTCATAGCTTGAGGCAATCGTAACTCTAACTACCGAAAATGACTATCCTGTATTTACAATGACTTAAAGTGTCTGAAAATGACGATGGGATTTGGGGTAGGAAAGTCAAATCTCTTTGATAAATACTTAAAGGCCTACAAACCCTATCTTGAAATCTGAAAGGAAGTTAAGATTTCATTGTCGAAATAGAGAAATCTTCTTCCGCCATATACCCATTGTTCATGTTTGCCACGAGCATCTACCGTTTCATTAACTTTATCAGGGGGCCCCCACGATAAGGAGGCCTGTTCTTTGGTCATTCCAACTTTTACTTCTCTTGCCCCTATTAACTTCTGAATTTCTGGTTTAAAGGTGAGAATTTTTCTTTGTGCTATTTTTGCAGTTTCAGGCGTATCGAAATACATCACAATTTCAAGAGGTTCAGGAGTCAATATATATCTGACAAACACACCATTATTCACGTCATAAATTTTATACCAAGAAATATTCTCACTCACTTCCCTACTAAGACTAAAGACAAAAGTCTCTCCCTTTTTGAAGTGCGAAATGATTTCACCCGATCTTGACATACCCACATAGATGTTACCCTCCCTTAAGGGAAGAAAATAATTCTCTGAATGAACAACCATAGGATAAAGCAGAATGAACATTAGGATGACAGCCTTTTTTGCCATTTTCTTCCTCCTCGTTACTTTCGTTTTCCTTCCAGTCAGAGTGTATTAAATTAGGGACAGTGTGTCAATGGAAATTGGGAGGGTAGTTACTTTTATAAGATTTCTCTCGGCAATCCAACCACCCAGAGAACACATATTTCAATTTTCTCCACCTTTTTCCTCCTTTGGCCATCATTGGAGCAAATTGCTTCCTTCGTTTCATCCATGATGGGCTTCTCATCCCTTTTCGAGACTTTTTTGAACGTGGTCAAAAACTCGGAAACATAATACCTGGGGATACCATTTTAGGGTAAGTAGTGGTTTTCAAAAGTAAAAATGGGAGATGGAATGTTTACAAATTCTTGGTAATATTAATGTTTACAAGTTCTTGTAAACGTAAATTATTGATATTATTTAATAATCCTATTAATTTTTAGAAAGATTTATGAGATAATAAGAGCAATGAGTGTTCAAAAGTATATTACGGTCAAAAATGCCGATTTGAGAAATCCTGTAGGATGGAAAGAATTAAAAGGGTGAGTATCGTTAGCAGGAGGCCAGAACCGAAGCGGATGATAAGAAGGGATTAAGGAGGTAAAATGAAAATCCATTATCGCCAGACCCGTCCTGGGCATTACCAAGTCTATTTTTCTCAAAACGGAAAACAGATTTTTTTGCAAAAGGATCCTCTGGGTGAACCTTTGCGGGACATGGATCAAGTCAAAGCCGTTGTGGGACATCTCAAAGGCAATGGTTATGACCCCTCGGATTGGAACTGGTGGAAGAAAGATAAAAGTTATCTTTTTGAGAATGCTATCAACAATTGGGTGAAACTCTCCGATTGTAGCCCCGAATGGAAAGAGAAGAGAAAAAGGATTGCTGAAAATATCTTTATCCCCCACTTCGGGAAGATGGATGTTCGGGAAGTAACTGATGTCCGTATTGCCGAGTTCAACGCCAACCTGAAAGACAAGGTTAACCTGAAGGGCAAGAAAAACTCCGACAAGTATCGAAAAATTTTGATGGGTGAGCTAAAGTGCTTTTTCAATTCTATCAGGAAATCCCTCAAGGAGATGCCTACCTTCCCAAGAGTAAAAGCCCAAGAGCCGATCATTCGATGGATTGATGAGAAAGGCCAAGACGAAACTTTTGAGTTCATTCCCCCGCACCACAAACCCATCTTCACCTTCATGCGATTTACGGCTTGCCGTCCGAATGAGGCAGGTGGGCTTCTAAAGAAAAATCTTTTCTGGGAGCACAGGCAATTCGTTTTGGCTACCGTCCTGGGGAAGGGAAAAGTTGTCAAGGAGAACACGAAAACCAAGGTGGTGAAGCCCTTTCCCATCATCCCCGAAATAGAGGAAGCCCTGAGATCGGGCGACAAAACTGATTCGCCTTTTGTCTTCGCTATCGAGGGGAGGCCATATACCATCAGAAGATTGGAAAAGATCTGGAACAGGACAAACGAATTGGCCCATCAAAAATATGGGACTACTCCTATCAACCTTTATAACGGACTGAAGCACTCATTCGGTTGCCAGAGGCTTGAGGATGGCTATTCGCTTGATGAGGTTAGAGAAGTCATGGGTCATTCAACAATCGAAATGACCCGCAGGTATGCTCGATATCGCACAGAAAAGTTAGTGAATGTCATGCGGGGGAAACGGGGCCTCGTTCATACCCCGTTCATAGAATCTGTGGAAGCTAAGCTACTGAAACTACAAGGAAAATGGTCGGGGCGAGAGGATTTGAACCTCCGACACCTGACACCCCATGCCAGTGCGCTACCAGGCTGCGCTACGCCCCGAAAAATACCATGGAACGATGGGGTAATGGAACATTGGAACACTGGGTCTTGCAAAGAAAAAAAGCTTTTTTCTATTAGCCCAACCCATTATTCCAACATTCCATAATTCCATTCTTCCCGTCTATGCCTAATATATTCAATTTCATGCCAAAAGTCCAGTCCATTCTCGACAAGTCTTAGGGATGATTCAAAAAGAAATCATTACGAATAAGAATAAAGAATTTTAGGCAGGAGAGAGGAGCAAGCTTTTTAGTATTCTTTCTCAATCCACCACTACCACCGCCGTCCCTTTGGCTCCTACGAGCATCATTACCATATCATTATGAGCACCCAGAACTTTATAAATAATATCCACCCCCACCACCGCATTCCCTCCCAATTCAATTGCCTCATCCTCAACAGACTTGATCGCAAGATCCCTTCCGCTACGGACCTTCTCCGTCCAGGAAATAGCGATCCCGCCATTAAACTTGGCTAAATCTAACTCCTTGACCAAACCCACTCCAAAAATATGTTCATAGGAGACGATCCCCAGTGTTTTTAAAATCTTCCGATTGGCGAACTCAGGCGTGCTGATTGAGACGATTTCTTTTCGCTTTTGCTCCTTCTCTAAAAATTTTTTTACCTCTTTTTTCCCCTTTTCGTAACAAACAGGGCACATATCAGGTAACCCTTGACCTGACTGATAGACATAGGAACTGCCACACAAAGTGCAACTCACAACCCAATTCATAAGACCCTCCTATTTAATTCCCCTTTATTTCTGGATGAAGGGTCCCTCTCTTTTTTCCCTTTTTTGAAAAGATCAGAAGTGCGAGGGTCAGGACGATGATCCAGAATAAAAGTAGGAAGATGACGAAAAATAAAAGAATGAGCAAAGCGATGATGACTTTGGACATGCTTCCTCCTTTTAAGGGTTTAAAAAAATAAACAAAGTCTTTGGTTATTTTAGAACGGTGGTGAACTATTCCAGCATTTTTCTGATCCCCTTCAGTTCCTCTTGAAGGGCGATCAGAAATTCATGAGCATTTCCGTTGGACCCTTTCTCTACCAGTTTCAACTTCATCTGTTTGTTTTCCACTCTCTCCAGATCTCGGATCTTCTTCTTTGCTCCGGCAATGGTGAACCCATCCTCATAGAGGAGTTTCTTGATTTTCAAGATGAGATCCAGGTCTTTCCTCCGGTAGAGCCGTTGTAAGGAGCCTTCCTTGTGGGGCTTGATGACTTTAAATTCCGATTCCCAATAACGAAGCACATGAGGTTTGAGACCTGTAATGCGGCTCACCTCTCCAATCCGATAATAGAGCCTCTCATGGGAGATGGGGTTCTCAATCTCGTGCCTTTTGAGTAGCCTGGCCATCTTTCCTCTCTACTGCTCCCTGCTATGGGTCAACAAGAAAGGCAGGCTCTGATAAAAACCGTAAAAACGCTATGACTCCTTACGGTTGAGGGCCCCCTTTAATACCTGACTTGGCTTAAACGTTAAGATCCTTCTTGCCGTGATCTCGATGTCGCTCCCTGTTTGTGGGTTTCGGCCCCGTCTTGACCTCTTTTTCCGAACAACAAAATTTCCAAACCCGGAGATCTTGATCTTATCCTCCTTGATCAGGGTATCTTTGATGATATCAAAAATATACTCTACAATCTTAGCCACCTCTTTCTTTGAAAATCCCACTTTCTCATAAATGTTCTCAACGATATCTACCTTTGTCATCTCTCACTTCCTCCTTTCTTAGCAATGCTTATTGCCTTAAATCGAGCTGAAAGACCTCCTTTAATCTGGAAAGAATCTTTTCATGGTATTGATTCACCTCTTCGTCCGTCAACGTCCGATCATTCGCCTGGTATCGGATTCGATAAGAAATCCCCTTTTTCCCTTCTGGGATAGGGGATCCTTGATAAATATCGAAGAGGGTGACCTCTTCGACGAAGGGTTGATGGAAGGTCCGGATCGTTTCCATCATTCTTTCCGCTTCCAAGGCTTTATCGACCACAATAGAAAGGTCTCGGTAAACAGCCTGGAATTTTGGCAATGGCTGAAACCGCCTCTCCTCCCCTGCCCATTTCACCATTTGGCTAAAATCCATTTCAAAGAGATAAACCTTTCCATGAACTTCATAATGGCCCAACACCTGCGGATGGACTTCTCCTAAAACTCCCAAAACCTCATGATCAAGGACGACCTTCGATGCCTTTCCCGGATGAAGATAAGGGAGATCATCCGCTTTATTAAATTTTGCTTCCTTAATTTGCAGGGCATCCAAGAGATCTTCCACGCAACCCTTGATATCATAAAAATCAACGGGCCTCGGAGAAAAAGCCCAATGGGGATCTCTGTCAAACCCCATGGCCAACCCTGCCAGAAATTTAACTTCTTTCGGAAGCCTCTCTCCCTCTTGGTGAAGGAAAACTTTTTTTAATTCAAAGAGCTTGAGATTGGAATTTTTTCGAGAGACATTATAGCGCGCGGTCTCCATCAGACCCGGAATCAGCGTGGTTCTCATGACGGAGAAATCTTCTGTCAGAGGATTGAGGATTCGGAGGTGCTGTCTCCTCGGATCGCCCGAGGGGAGTTCAATAATATCCCAGGAGGCAGGAGAGGTAAAACTGTAGGTGATCACTTCATGGTAACCATGATAGATGAGAGTGTCTATCGCTTTCCTTTCGACAAGGAACTCTTTGCTCCTCTCTTCTGAGGAGGGAGACCCCTTCGGAAGGGTAATAGGAATTTTCTCATATCCATCCAGTCGGGCCACTTCTTCAATGAGATCGATCTCTCTTTCTAAATCCCCTCGGAAAGAAGGAGGGGTCGCCACGAGGACGTCTTCATCCTCTCCTCGGACTTCCAATTCCAAATCTCCCAGATAATTCCTCACCTGTTCGGCAGAAACCTCGGTTCCTAATACCTGATGAATCTTTTCGATGCTCAAACGAATTGGATTTGGCTTGATCGGTACCGGGTAGACATCCACCACCCCCTCCACGACCCTTCCACCCGCCAATTCCTGAATCAATTGGGTGGCCCGATTCGCTGCAGAGAGGCATCCTCCATAATCGATCCCTCTTCCAAAGCGGTAGGCTGCCTCTGTTTCCAGACCGAGCTTTTTTGAGGTCCTCCGATTCCCTGCTGGGTTGAAATAGGCGCTCTCAAGAAGGACTCTCTGGGTGTCTTCTTTGATTTCTGAATTGAGGCCACCCATGATCCCAGCAATGGCAACAGGTTTTGCACCATCACAGATCATGAGCATCTCCCCATCCAGGGTCCTCTTCACTCCATCCAGGGTGACGAATTCCTCGTCCTCCTTTGCTCTCCGAACGACAATCCGACCCTCTTCCAGCAATTCAAAATCAAAGGCATGGAGAGGTTGTCCATATTCCATCATGACATAATTGGTCACATCGACCACATTATTGATGGATCGTATCCCCACCTTCTCCAATCGATTGCTCATCCAATGGGGAGAAGGACCGATCTTCACACCTTCGATCATCCTCGCTACATAACGGGGACATAAGTCTTGATCCAAAATCGTGACAGAAGTCTTTTGATGGATCTCTTCTCCACGATTAATAAGATAAGGGAGCGGATACTTCACTTTCTGATGAGTTAAGGCTGCAATCTCTCGGGCCACTCCGATCACGCAGAGGCAGTCCGGACGATTGGGTGTGATGCTGATATCGAGAATGGTATCTTTCAAACCCAATGCCTCTCCCAAGTCTATTCCCAAAGGAACATGGGGCGGAAGGATCATGATTCCGGAAGCACCCTGGCCGAGAACGAGCTCTATCTCTGAACAGAGCATCCCTTCAGAGGTGACTCCCCTAATCTTCGATTTCTTGATTTCAATCCCATTCGGGAGTCGGGCTCCTACCAGGGCTAAAGGGACTTTCTGACCTTCTTTAATATTGGTTGCACCGCAGACGATTGAAAAAGTTTCCTGATGGGTCTTTGCTTCAACTAACGAGAGCCGATCTGCATTGGGGTGTTTTCGAATGGAATGAATCTGAGCGACCACCACCTTGTCAAACCCTTCCCCCACGGAGGTGGCTTCTTCAACTTCCAAACCAGCCATGGTCAGAAGATTGATCAGCTCCTTCAATGCTATCCGAATCTCAACATAATCCTTGATCCAATTCAGACTGACCTTCATTGTCTATCTCGTTAATTTGGTTTGTTTGGTTTCTCCGGTTTATTTAGTTAACTAAAGAAACTAAATAAGCGAAACAAACCAGATAACCTAAAACTGTCTCAAAAACCTCAGGTCATTCGTAAAAAAGAGTCGGATATCATTAATCCCATACTTGAGCATGGCGATCCGTTCGATCCCCATTCCAAATGCAAAGCCGGTGACTTCTTCAGGATCATAATTCACAAACTTATAAACCGCCGGGTCCACCATTCCAGACCCTAAGATCTCTAACCATCCTGTATTAGAACAGACCCCACATCCCTTTCCCCCACAGATGAAACACTCGATATCAATTTCTGCACTGGGTTCGGTGAAAGGGAAAAAACTCGGTCGGAAACGCAGCCTCGTCTCCTTGCCAAACATCTGATGAACAAAGACAGTCAACACTCCTTTTAGATCTGCAAAGGTAATTCCCTTGTCGACCAAAAGTCCTTCAACCTGATGGAACATGGGAGAATGGGTTGGATCTGAATCGCAGCGGTAGACTGCTCCTGGGCAGATCACTCGAACCGGTGGCCGTTTCTTCTCCATCGTTCTCACCTGAACGGGTGAGGTATGAGTTCTTAACACCACATCCTCTGAAATAAAGAAGGTGGCCTGCATCTCTCTGGCAGGATGCCCTTTTGGAATATTGAGGGCTTCAAAATTGTAGTAGTCCAATTCGACCTCTGGTCCCTCCACGACTTCGAAGCCAAGACGGGAGAAGATATCGATGATCTCATCAAGGGTCTGGGTAAGAGGATGTCTCTTCCCGACAGGAATCCTTCTGCCAGGAAGCGTCACATCGATCTTCTCCCTCTCTAAAACCCCCCTCCTCTCTCGCTCTCGAATACGCAAAAGAGCTTCTTCGATTTTCGATTCCGTGCTTTCTTTAAGTTGATTCGCCCCTTGACCTACCTTTCTACGCTCTAACTCAGGGAGCGTCCCTAAACTTTTAAGAACCTGTGTAATACTCCCCTTTTTCCCTAAATACTTCACACGGATCTCTGAGATCTCTTTCTCCGTGGAGGCCTGGGAAATGGAAATGACTACTTCCCTTTGAAGTCTTTCCAACTCCTCTTTCACGAGGTCATTCTCCTAACCCTTACCCTCCCCCCATGATGGGGAGGGAAGAGAGGGGGGATGCTTGGGCTGTGTTATGATTTCCCCGCCCCGCTCGTCTTTGCCATCTCGGCAATTTTGGAAAAGGCGATAGGATCATTCACCGCCAAATCGGCTAATATCTTCCGATCCAACTCGATATGAGCTTTCCTCAGGGCATCCATTAAACGGCTATAAGAAAGACCATGAAGCCTTGCCGCAGCATTGATGCGAGTAATCCAAAGCCTTCTAAAATCTCTCTTCCTGGCCCTTCGATCTCGATAGGCATAAGCCAGAGCTCGATGGACTGCATCAACAGCCGTTCGATAGAGCCGGCTTCGTCCTCCCCTATAACCCTTCGCCATTTTTAGGACCTTTTTCCGTCTCTGTCTTGTCTTCGGTCCTCCTTTTACCCTCGGCATGATTGATCATCCTCCTGATTAGTTAGTTTCAAAATAACGTGACGGTGTCTATCATTCATGTTGGTAGTCCATGATTCCTGTTAGAATCTCGATTCACTCGTCGCGCCTGAGTGCCGAAACGCTAATCTTGTCGGCGTGCAGGCACTATTCACGATTCTAAGTATAAGGGATCAATGCCTTTATCCCTTTGGAATCCGATCCATGGATGAACTTCGCGGTTCTTAAACCTCTTTTCCGATTGGCGGATTTCTTCGTCAGAATATGGCGGGCAAAAGCCCTTTTAGCCTTTATCTTTCCCGTCCCGGTCTTCTTAAACCTTTTTGCTGCTCCTCGATTGGTCTTCAGTTTTGGCACGTGTTTCTCTCCTTCTATTGGAATATGGAATAAGGAAACCTTTTTTAGCGAAGAGTGTGAATGAAACAGTCACCCACACCGATCACCAAACGCAATTTTAAAAACACTTTGTTCTATTACGGCTTTTGACTCTGGAGAGGAGCTAAGACCATGATAAAATTTCTTCCTTCAAATTTGGGAGCCAGCTCGACCTTTCCCCACTCCTTCGCCTCCTCGGTAACCCTGCCCAGCATGTTTTTCCCCAGGTCTGGGTGGGCTAACTCCCTTCCTCTAAAAACAATGGTCACTTTGGTCTTATTTCCCTCCTTTAAGAAACGCTCGATATGACGAAGCTTAAATTGGAAATCATGTTCCTCCGTCTTCGGCCTCATCTTCACTTCTTTAAGATGGACAACCGCTTGCTTCTTTTTTGCGTCATGGGCTTTCTTACTCTGTTGATATTTGAACTTCCCATAGTCCATGATGCGACAGACAGGCGGTTCCGATTTCGGGGAGACTTCCACCAGGTCTAATTCAGAATTGATCGCCAAACGAAGTGCCTCGGACACGGGTAAAATTCCCAATTGCTTCCCTTCGGGGTCAATGACCCTCACTTCCTTCGCTCGAATTTCTCGATTAATGCGAACATCCCTTGCGATAGACATCACCTCCTTTTTTTCGAGGGTGGAGAGTAGAAAGTGGCCAGTCGGCAAATCCACTTTCCACCTTCCACATTCCACTCTCTAAATTGATGGATATTCGGATTCAACTTGTCTGATGAAATCTTCTGCCGTCATCGATTTCAATGTTTCGCCACTTCGTTTTCGAGGAGAAATGGTTCCCTCTTTCACTTCCCGATCTCCAACCACCAGCATATAAGGAATCTTCTGAACCTGGGCTTCCCGGATCTTGAACCCCAACTTCTCATTACGGAAATCCTTCTCTGCTCTCACTCCTTTTTGAATCAATTGATTGTAAACACTTTCTGCATAAGGGATCTGCCGATCGGTGACCGTCATCAGAATGGCCTGGGCAGGAGCGAGCCAAACAGGAAATGCTCCGGCATAGTGCTCGATCAATACTCCGATAAACCTCTCCATGGCTCCGAGGATGACGCGGTGGAGCATCACCGGTCTGTGCCGTTCCCCATCGCTCCCCACATAGGTCAGGTCAAACCTCTCGGGCATGGCAAAGTCCACCTGAATCGTCGCACACTGCCACCTTCGGTTGAGTGCATCTTTTAGCTTGACATCAATCTTCGGACCGTAAAAGGCTCCTTCCCCTTCATTGATATCATAAGGAAGGTTTTTTATCTTGAGGGCATTCATAAGGGCTTGAGTGGCCCTTTCCCAATCCTCATCCGCACCAATTGACTTTTCCGGCCGGGTGCTGAGTTCCATCTCAAATTCGAAACCAAAGATCTTCATCACATCATCCACAAATTCAATGATCGAGCAAATCTCATCATTCAATTGGTCAGGCCGGCAAAGGATATGGGCATCGTCCTGAGTGAACCCCCTCACCCGAAGCAGACCATGGAGTTCCCCAGATTTCTCATGCCGGTAGACCGTTCCCAATTCGAAATAGCGGATGGGGAGATCCCGATAACTTCGAATTTGAGATTTATAGATGAGCATGTGGGCAAGACAATTCATCGGCTTAATGCCATACTCCACATCCTCCACTTTTGTAAAATACATCTTATCCCGATAATTTTCGAGATGGCCAGACTGTTTCCAAAGATCGAGCCGGAGAAGGTGGGGACCGATGACGATCTGATATCCCCGCTTCAGATGTTCCTTCTTCTCAAAATCTTCTAAGATCGTCCGGAGCATGGCGCCTTTAGGGTGGTAGATCACCAGACCTGGGCCGGCCTCTTCGCTAAGGCTAAAGAGATCGAGCTCTCTTCCCAGTTTTCGGTGGTCTCGTTTACGAGCCTCATCAAGCATATGAAGAAAATCCTCCAATGCCTGTTGGGCTGGAAATGCAGTCCCATAAATTCTTTGGAGGACCCGATTCCGAGCGTCCCCTCTCCAATAAGTTCCTGATACATTTAAAAGCCGAAAGGCTCTGATTTTTCCTGTCGAAGGAATATGGGGCCCTTCACAGAGGTCTAAAAAACTTCCTTGCCGATAGAGAGAGACATGATCCGGAAGCTCTTCCAAGTGCTCCACCTTATAGGTTTCACCCATCCCTTGAAATGTTTTAATGGCCTCCTCTTTTGAAACTTCCCTCCGAATAAAAGGCTCATCCTTTGCGACGATGTCGGACATCCTTTTTTCAATCATCTCAAGATCTTGAGTGGTAAAAGTTCGATCATAATCGAAATCATAATAAAAACCATTTTCAGTAGAAGGACCAAAGGTGAGTTTAACGGTCGGGAAAAGTTCCTTCACTGCCTGAGCCATGACATGAGATGCAGAATGGCGCAATATCTCCAATCCTTTTTTCGAATGAATGGAAATGAATGAAATTGCAGCATCTTTTTCCACCGTAAGACTGAGGTCAAGGGACGCCCCATCTACTTGTGCTGCGACAGCCTCTTTATCCCACTGGTCAGCCAACTCCTTAAGTTTCGTACCTTTAGGAATCGGCCTTTTCACACCATCGGGCATTGTAATGATAACCTGCTCTCCCATTTCTCCCATTGCATCACTTAAATTTAAATTGAAGCGGAAGAGGCATCATCCATAATAAATCTGAATGATGCCTCTCCATTTTGTTTTGATTAAAATGTTTGTCTGTTCAATAACTTATGTTTCACTTTTTAATAAATTGGTTTCAATGGTAGGCACGTGGGGATTTGAACCCCAGACTTCTACCGCGTCAAGGTAGCGCTCTCCCCCTGAGCTACGTGCCTTCAGACCTCCTTTGCCTACCATCGTTTAAGGCAGGCAAACTTTGAAAAAACGTTGTATCCATAACAGGTTTTTCGAATATTGTCAAGAAAATTGTTAAGTTACGACTCTATGCCCTGAATACTAATTCCCCTTTCTTACCATCCATATCTGCAGTGATCGTACCGCCCTCTTTAAATTTACCCTCTAATAATTTCATTGCCAATTTATCCTGAATCTCCTTTTGAATCACACGCTTAAGTGGTCGAGCCCCATAAGCAGGATCAAATCCTTCCTGGGCTAACCATTCCTTTGCTTCTTCAGTCATTTTGAGTTGTATTCGCCTTTCCAAAAGTCTTTTCTCAAGTTTTTTAACTTGAATCTCAACGATCGCTTTGATCTGTTCTAATCCAAGACTGTGAAAGATGATCAACTCATCAATACGATTTAAAAATTCGGGTTTGAAATGGGCTTTGACAGCGTCCATCACTCGACGGCGCATCTCCTCATAGTCTTTCTCACCCAAGTCCATAATCCACTGGCTTCCGATATTAGAGGTCATAATGACCACAGTATTTTTGAAATCAACGGTTCGACCGTGACCATCGGTCAGCCTTCCATCGTCTAAAATCTGCAAGAGAATGTTGAACACTTCTGGATGTGCCTTCTCAATCTCATCCATCAGGACAATGGAATAAGGTCTTCTTCGAATTGCCTCGGTGAGAAACCCTCCCTCCTCGTATCCAACATAGCCTGGCGGTGCACCAATCAATCGGGCCACAGAATGTTTCTCCATATACTCCGACATATCGATTCTTACCATGGCCTGCTCATCATCGAATAAAAACTCAGCCAGGGCTCGAGCCAGCTCTGTCTTTCCAACACCGGTGGGTCCCATAAAGATAAAGGAGCCGATGGGCCGATTGGGGTCCTGCAATCCCGCCCTCGCCCTTCTCACGGCATTGGAGACGGCAAGTATCGCATCGTCCTGACCCACTACCCTCTGTTTGAGTCTCTTTTCCATGTGAATCAGTTTTTCGACCTCTCCTTCCAGCATTTTTGAAACAGGGATGCCGGTCCATTTGGAGACCACTTCAGCAACATCTTCTTCATCCACTTCTTCTTTAAGCATCTTCTCGTTCTTTTGAAGTTCGGTAAGTTTCTCTTCTTCTTTCTTCAATTCGCTTTCGAGTCTTGCCATCTCTCCATATTGCAACTCGGCCAACTTGGAATAATCTACCTCTCGCTCTGCCTCTTTCATCATCTGTTTCGTCTTTTCAATCTGCTCTTTAATCTGATGGATCCGCGAGATGGCTTTCTTCTCATTCTCCCATTTGAGCGTCTTCTCTTTTACTTCATCTTTTAAATCAGCCAGTTCTTTTTCGAGTTTTTTCAATCTTTCGATGGAGGCCTTGTCTTTTTCCTTTTTCAATGCCTGACGTTCAATCTCTAATTGCATCACTTTTCGCTGAACTTCATCGATCTCCATGGGGACGCTATCAATCTCAATTCTCAGCCTTGATGCTGCCTCATCCATCAAATCTACGGCTTTATCCGGAAGGAAACGGTCTGATATGTATCGGTGTGAAAGCATAGCTGCCGCAATGATGGCGGAGTCTTTAATTTTTACACCATGATGAACTTCATAACGCTCTTTCAATCCTCTTAAAATGGCGATAGTATCTTCGACCGTGGGTTGGCTGACATAAATCGGTTGGAATCGGCGCTCTAAAGCCGCGTCCTTCTCGACATACTTCCGATATTCATTGAGCGTTGTGGCACCGACACATCGGAGTTCCCCCCGAGCCAGAGCTGGCTTCAACATATTTGAGGCATCAATGGCGCCTTCTGCTGCACCCGCTCCCACTAAGGTATGGAGTTCATCAATGAAGAGGATGATATTCCCTGCTGAATTCGAAATCTCTTTCAAAACTGCTTTCAACCTCTCTTCAAACTCACCCCTGAATTTGGCACCGGCGATCAGGGATCCCAGATCAAGGGCAACCAACTTTTTATTTTTCAATGTCTCAGGGATATCTCCTTTGACGATTCTCTGTGCCAACCCTTCTACAATGGCTGTCTTACCGACTCCTGGCTCGCCAATCAATACGGGGTTGTTCTTTGTCCTTCTTGAGAGAACTTGAATCACCCTTCGGATTTCATCATCTCTTCCAATCACCGGATCGAGCTTTCCTTTCCTTGCCTCTTCAGTGAGATCCCTGCTATAGCGTTTTAAAGCCTGGTACTTCTCCTCCGGATTCTGATCCGTTACACGATGGGGGCCACGAATCTCTTGTAATACTCTGAAAATCGCATCCTTGGTCACCCCGTTTCTCTGGAGAATCTGAAAGGCAGCTCCTTGCTTCTCATCTGCAATGGCAATGAGGAGATGCTCAGTGGAAAGGTATTCGTCCATCAATCTTTCGGCTTCTTTCCAGGCCATGTTGAAAATTTCGTTAAGCCGACTGGACAGGTAAACCTGTCCTGCCCCTTTCCCTGTCACCTGAGGAATCCGGTTTAACTCATTCTCTAACTGGGAAACGATTAAATCCGGATTAGACCCTAATTTTTGGAGAATTGGAATGGCAATCCCCTCTTTCTGTCCAAGAAGGGCTAACAAAAGATGTTCCACATCTATCTGCTGATGGTGCTTTCGTTCTGCAATGGATTTGGCTTCTTGCAAAGCCTCTTGAGCTTTCAGTGTAAACTTTTCTATATCCATTTAATTCACTCCCCCCCTATTTCAAATTACCCTAAAAATAATCATCCCCCGTTGATTTTGCAAATAGAATTTTCTAATTATTTTAAGACTTCTGCCAAACTGGCAAATTCTTGGATGGTCAGGGTTTCAGGCCTTCTTCGAGGGTCTATCCCAATTTCCTCCATTTTCAAATCAATGGACTCGGGTAGTGGGAGTCCAGAATGTTTAAGCGCATTAATCAATGTCTTTCTACGGTAACCAAAACAGGCTTTCACGACTCTCTTGAACCATTCTTCATCATCCGTTTCAATCAAAGGTTTTTCTTTCCAGGTCATATGAACTACGGCTGATTCAACCTTTGGGGATGGAAAGAAGGCAGAGGGTTTGATGAAGAAACGAATTGATATGTCTAAAAACAACTGTACGAATACTGATAATGGACCGTATTCTTTTCGACCTGGACGAGCTACCATCCTCTCTGCAACCTCTTTCTGAATTGTTAAAGTAAGCGTGGAAAAAGCCTCTTTTGATTCTATGAAGCGAAAGAGAAGTGGTGTTGAGATTTGATAGGGTAAATTAGCCACCACTTTGATGGGATGTCCTTCCTCCTTAAGAAATTGGTTGAAGTCCACCTTTAAAATATCACTTTTGACCACCTCCACATTGGGATAGTCTTTCACCTTTCTTTTTAGTATTGCCACCAATGCTGGATCGATCTCAATGGCAATCACCTTTTTAACCTGATGAGCCAGGGCAAGGGTCATCTCTCCAAGACCAGGACCAACTTCAAGAACCACATCCTTTTCTTCAACCTGGGCGGTCCGGATCACTTTATTTAAGATATTTGGATCAACAAGAAAATGTTGACCCAAGCCTTTCTTTGGGAATAAGCCATATTCCGACAATTCTCTCTTGATTGAAGTCATAACATAAGCACCAAATCCCAAGCACCAAGCTCCAGATAAATTCCAATCAACGAAAAACGAAATTCCAAACAAGTTCAATTTGGTCATTGGGGATTGGATCTTGGAATTTATTTGGGATTTGTAATTTGGAATTTGGGATTTGAAAAGTCATATGGAAAAAATTGCCCCCTTGCCCAAACTATAGAAATCGTCTATTCTACGCTTAAACTAGCGGAGATCGTCTGTTCCAATTTCTAACCTTCTCATCCCAATCGCTATTTGGCAGGACATAGCCTTTCTCCTATCCGTTTATTGACCGGCCACGGAAGGAATTAATGATCGTGCGCAAAACAAAACCAATACCCTGGAAGATGATCTTAAAGAGTAAGCCGACTGGTTTTAGGATCCAATCCAGCAGTTCGTTAACTTTGCCCATTCCCTGACCTACTTGGTTGAAGACTGGCTGAAGTAGATGCAACGGTTTAATGTGGGCATAGACCACAGCTAAAATCAAGGTACCAGCGGAGATCATGAACTTCGTGGTACCAGCAAACTCAATACCTGCGAACTCGTCGAGTAAAAGTTCTGCACCAATATTGAATACTACAATATAGGCAGCCGGCTTGAGGATAGGTTCCTTCAGGATCATTAAGGTGAAAAGGGTTGCTGCAAAGCGCATGGTGAGAATTCCGATAAACACACCGAACATTACGATATAAAGGTTATTAGAGAGAGCAACCACCGCCACTACATTATCCAAGGAGAAGGCCAAATCAGCCAATTCCACAGCTATGACAATGCTCCAGAAGCCCTTACCCCGCACACTCATGGCTCTGGTCTGTCCTTCTTCCATGCCGGCCTCTGTCTCACTCAAGCTCTCGAAGGCCAGTTTTATTAGGTAGGCTGCACCCAGAAACTTTAGGTATTGGTTACTAATGACAAAACTGGCAAGGACAAGCATGAAACCACGGCCAACATAAGCGCCAAGAAGTCCTACCTTGAGAGCAGCAGACCGTTGGCCACCCAAGATGCGATGGGTCCAAGGACCAAGGAATTTCAAAGGCTCAGGCCAGGGTATCTTTTCGTGTGGTGGAAGTTCAGAGACCATCGCCCCTAGAACAGCGGCATTGTCTATAGAGAGGATGCCCTCCAAAAATATAACCTGGATAATTATGTAAACAAAATTCAGATCAAATTTCATTTATTCTATGCCGTTGCGGTTCAAAATTAAAATCACAACCATTCATAAAAATTAATTCAACCCTGTTTTCATTTCTCAAGCGGCAACGGGATGATAAAAATTGGTTTCCGAGTTCGATGCAATACCGCATTCGAGACACTCCCAAGAAACGTATTAAATTAGGAAGCAAGCATAAGGAAGCTATCTTTTTACGGAAGTGATCAAAGAAAGCGGAATATTCAAATACCTTCATAGTTCACCTTCGTTCTTCTGTCCTTTTTACTCAATTCCTTGGGTACCGGGGCAATCCAGCAAAATCGGTGACCTTGTTAATTAGTCCCCTCGCCTCTGGCACGTTGAAAGCAGTTGCTATTCCAAAATAAACAGCACCATACAATCCCAAAGATACTATTGCCAGTGTGATTGGATGACTTAGATTCATCATCAGTTTGCCCAGCCAGCCTGCAGCAGCACCAGTTCCAGCTGCGATCCATAATTTCATGATGAACGAAGCCGGGAGACCAGTCTTGCCGATTCGTCCTTCCAGTGAATTTCGCAGCAGTGCTAACTCCAACCATCCACATAGCCCCGCCGATGCGGTGAGCCCCACTACTCCCCAACGTGGGTTTAGGCCCAAGAGGGGCGGTAAAGGTAGAGCAAATATATATCCTAAAATTGCAGTAAGAAAAACGCGTAGGACTGCATAACGCAGGGGAGTGCGCGTGTCCTTCAACGCGTAATACATCGAAGCATACAGCCTTCCCAGGGTGGTGGCCAACAGGCCTACAGCGGAGCCGGCCAAGATTGCCCATACGTACACTGAATCGTGCCGAGTAAACTGGCCCGTCTGGTAGATCGCCCCGGCAATTACGTCACCTAAACTAAGAAACGCTATAGCGGAAGGAATAATGAAAAAGGCAATCTGACGAAGACCGGCATTCAGCCGACTTCGCAAATAGGCATTCACTTCACCGGTTTCACCCAAAGTGCTGGAGAAGATAGGTAGTTCCGCTGCAGATACCGACATACCAAAGAGACTCACTGGTAAGGTATATAAGGTTTGAGCGTAAACCAGAGCCGAAAGAGCGCCGGTAGGCAGAAGACTTGCCAACAAAGCGTCTACGTAAGCACTAATCTGTACTACCCCACGGCTGACAAATACCGGCATAAAGTTACGGATCACAGTTTGAACGCTTTCCATCCTGAGCCCCGTCAATAACCGGAATCTACGTATGAGGTGAGCAACCTGAGGTAACTGAACTCCAAACTGCATGGCGCTGCCGACCACTGACCCCCATGCCAATGTTTTACTGAGTGGGAACTGCTCCAGGTGACCTCCGAATCCAACGAGTGAGGCAATCATCATCAGGTTCCACGCCACAGGGGCAGTGTAGGAAATGAAAAATCGACGGTGGCTGTTAAGGATACCAAGGCACCACGCTGACAGGGATAGAAGGGCAGCACCAGGAAATAGGATTCGCACTAAAGAGATGGTCAATTCGCGTTTGGCTCCTTTGAACCCGGGTGCAATGGTGTCGATCAAATGTGGCGTGGCTAATACACCAACCAAGACGAAGCAGGAAACCACTAACGACAATAGACAGAATACAGCGGAGGCAACCCGATCCGCTTCATCCTCTGCATCACGGGCGAGCAGATTAGCGTATACCGGGATGAAGGAAGCTGAGAGAACCCCCTCACCAAACAGGTTTTGCAAGAAATTTGGAATACGGAAAGCTGCTCTGAAGGCGTCGGCTGCATCAGAGTTTCCAAAGTAGTGGGCGAAAACACGATCTCTCACCAAACCCGCAATACGGCTGAGTAGAATACCTGCCGCAACTATCGCCGCATGGTGACCCATGGCCGTTGGTTGCTCTGATTCCACTCTTTTTGTTATCCCCCTTGATTTTTTATCTGAAAACGCTGCGATGAATCCAGTAGTTTTGGGTGGTACGCAATAAGACACCGGAATCCCAGATCCTCCCCAATGAAGCCCTCCTCCCCCCATCCCTTGTCCTTGCCAGAACCTTCTCCGCTAGGACCTCCCAACCCTCGCAAAATACCAGTTTCGCCCCTCGGACGTCTTACCGACATTAGTCCTTGCCGAGCAGCTTGAGAACTCCGACCGACATCGCTGGGATGTAGGTGATCAGCAACACGCCGATGCCCAGTATGATTAGGAACGGGACGACGTGCCGGTAGAGTTGGGGCAGCGGCTTGCCGAAGCGTGATGACGAAAGGAAGAGGTTCAGGCCGACGGGGGGAAACAGGAAACCCAACTCCAAGTTCGCGAGGAAGATGACGCCCAGGTGGATTGGGTTGACTCCGAACACAGCGCCCAGGGGCGCGATGAGCGGTGCCAGGATGATAAGGGCCGAGTAGATCTCCAGGACACTGCCGAGCACGAGCAGAAGGACGTTGAGCACAAGAAGGAAGACCAATTTCGTGTGGATATGTGTCGTTACCCAGCTCGTAAGGAAGGCGGGGATCTGCGCGTCGACCAGATAGGACGTCAGCCCCATGGCGATGCTAAGCAGGATAAGCACGGCGCCCATGAGCGATGCGGAACGCAGAAGCACACCCGGCAGGCCGCGGAAAAACGCTATGTCGCGCGTGATGAAGCACTCAATTACCACGGCGGAAGCACACGCCGCGGCGGCCGTCTGGACCATGGATGTCAGCCCGCTTTCAAACAGACCGATGATGAGGAACGGTAGTAGCAGTTCCCACTTGGCTTCCCAGCTTGCGGCCGCTGCTTCCTTCCAGCGGAACGGCTGCCGGCCGGCCTTGTTGCGCCCTCCGACGTAGATGCCGTAGACTGCCGTAAGGACCACCAGCAACAAGCCAGGCACCAGCCCCGCAAGATAGAGCGAATCCGCCGGCACACTCATATTGCGACTGCTGGCCACGACGCTGTAGATGATGACCGGGAGGCTGGGCGGGAATAGCAGACCCAGGCTGCCGGACGCGGTAACAAGTCCCAGCGAGAATCCTTCGGAGTATCCATCCTTCCGCAGAATCGGGTAGACCAACCCACCCAGGGCGATGATGGTCACGCCCG
>Ga0208457_1000139_pt1 | contig 94628 bp, 80 predicted proteins | sample June2015DPH_10_1_FD_185513 | JGI IMG/M metagenome (GOLD analysis project Ga0208457, IMG submission 185513) | Peatland microbial communities from SPRUCE experiment site at the Marcell Experimental Forest, Minnesota, USA - June2015DPH_10_150... | ecosystem: Environmental > Terrestrial > Soil >... | reverse complement strand
GAGAAAATACATTGCTGGAGGCTAAGAGTTGCCACTACCGTATTCCACGCCCGCCAGCCTGGTAGGAGGCGCACACTATGATGATATTGCGGCACGCCTCCCGACAACCATAATATGGCCACAAGTTGACTATTCTTTAGTACAAACGTTAGTGAAAAAGTTCTGTCTACCGTACACTTAGCTCTACCAAGTAAATATTCTTCAAGAAATAATCCAAGGAGTCACATCATGGCCAGAAAATGCACTGGACGCCGGGCCAGGTTTAACAAAGCACTAACCAGATGTTATATTCGATGATGTTAAACTCGGTTTCGTCAGAATTATCATCTTCATAACACTATCAGGTCATAGTATTGGTTAGACCGATTACTCAAACATTACTTTGGCATGCCCTCGAAAACCTAGAAACTCTACTATGTAATGGACTATAATTTGTAACGGGGTCAGCTTAAAATAAGCTCTATTATCCACGATTCGCATTTAGATAATCGCAAGATCAAAGGAGATATTGAATGAATACCAAGTTCTGTATAATCGTGGTTTCAATATCGGCAATGCTATTATTGGGTTTGACTGGCTGTTTAAATATAAATACGCAGCCATCGTCGACAGGTCAATCTGCTGCTACTGCGCCAACAATGCCGAATATCACCGTTCCTAATAGCAGCGTTCAGCCTGCACCAGCCACGCCGCAATACGTTTGTGATCTCGAAGATAGCAAAGCGTATGCTGTCGGTATAAAAGGGACCGACTTGGGCATCCCAGTGTTGCTACCGAGCCAGAAAAGCTGGTGGTTTTTGTTCGGTGATGTTAATGGCGAAAAAACAGCTGAAGGAGGGAGCGCTGTTTTACAGGCAGAAACGCCATTTGACTGTAGCAATACTTTCTGGAAGACAAATCCTAGCGGGAAATATTATCAGCCTCTTACATCGAAACGTCAGCCCGGCGACGAGTCCACTGTACCAGCCGGTGCTATAGAAGTTAACGGGACACTTTATATTTATGCGATGCGCGTGGACCATTGGGGAGGGCCAGATGCTACGGATGCACATGGGGTCCTTTTTAAAAATCTGAACGGTAAATTTATAGAGATTTTCTCTTGGCCAGTCAATGAAAAACATGTTAACACGTCACCGGTGTGGGGCGAATTGAATGGCCAGCAAGTCATCTTTATGGCGATCACAGGTAAATACCGCACGTCGCCGGTCTATTTAGCTTATGTGAGCCCTGGTGAGATAGAAAATCAAAATGCCTATCGTTACTTGGTAGGATTGGGCGCGAACGACACACCAATCTGGTCCGAAAATATAAATTATGCAAAACCCTTGTCTGGAATGGAGGATGTCCAAGCAGGAGAAATATCCTTGGTAAGAAACTATAAGCTCGGGAAATCCTATCTAATGTTCAAGAATTACCAAAATAACAACTCTTCATTCATGCTTTTTTCTGCGGACAATCCTTATGGACCTTATTCAGCACCAACACGATTCTACCCGTGCGATACTTCAGCCTCCTGGATGCAGCCAGGGTGGGGAACTTGTTATGGCGGCTATATCATGCCTGACAATTTCGGCAGCAACGGAAAAGAGATTTATTTTACGGTATCGCTATGGAAGCCTTATACGGTAGTTTTAATGAAGATGGAGCTTGAGTAGTATTGCACTGCACACACTATCACCGGATAGTGACAGCTCTCCAGATAATCATGGATTCAGGCTAGGTGCAGTCAGGCAAGTGGCACGATTGTATATGGTGCCAGTAGCCTTCCTCATACGGCGTGCGTTGCCTGCTTCCCGTCAATCGAGGACGCTATTTAGGGCGTTGGAAAGCCCCGGCACCGTCTTGTACTTTGACAGGTCCCCGGGTTTGATCCATTTGGACTCAGTATGCTCCCAGTCAGTTTTAATTTTATCGGGCTCGGTCACATGGAAAAGGAAGGGGTGGACGATCCATTTCCGGTTCAGTTTCTTATCTATAACCTCAAGCGGTTTGCCCTGCTTGATAAGCCGGATGGCGCTTTTAAAAAGCCCTGTTTCCTCCCTGATTTCGGTATAGGCCTGGTCCAGAGGATCGGTCTCGATATAGCCGCTCACGCCTGCCCATGATCTTTGATAGGTACCGACCCGGTGGCTGCGTCTCAATATTAAGATCATATTGCGGTGTTCCAAAAAACAGGTGACCACGTTCTTGACCTCATAGGGCACATCCATTACTTCGTCCAGCCGCTTCTGGAAATGCTCGTTGAGTATCTGAAGTGCGGCTGCGGCAGCTTTTTCTTTAATCTCCTCCCTCTTTCCGCTGAAGATAAACTTATGATGGATGGTTCCCCTGGATGTGGAAAGTCCCATGTAGAAAAGGCCGATAGGCTTGATGGGAGTAGCCCCATCAGGTCCGGCGATCCCCGTGGTGGATATGCAGACATCCACGTGCAGCAGCTTGCGTCCGCCTTCAGCCATTTCTTTGGAAGTTTCCAGGCTGACAGCCCCGTGCAGCTTCAAAGTGTCCTCTTTTACACCGGCCACCTGCATCTTAATATCATTGCTGTAGGTGACTATCGAACCTTTGAAGTAGTTGGAGCTGCCTGGTATATTGGTTATTTTATCCGCGATCCTTCCACCCGTGGCCGATTCTACGGTTCCCAACGTGAGCCAGGTGCCTGTCTTATCGTGATAGTCCGAAATCAGCCTGGCGTTAGCCATCTCCCATTTCTTCATACATCTTTACCTGTATAGAGAACTTCAAGAATTCTAGCAGAAAACGGAATTTTCAGTATAAATCAATCATGCTGATATAATTATTCCTGTGAATTTACTTAAGGATACCATCACCTTCCTGGGGACGGGTGGGGCCAGGTTCACGGTGGCTAAACAGCTCCTGGCTACGGGAGGTGTGTGGATGAACCTGGGAGATGTACAGTTACTGATGGACCCCGGCCCGGGCTCGCTGGTTTACGCTATCAAGCATAAGTGCGATCCGACAAAGTTGGATGGCATCATTTTATCTCATAAGCATCTCGACCATTCAGTAGACATAAATGTGATGATTGAAGCTATGACCGAGGGTGGTTGGAAGAAGAGGGGCAGCGTATTTGCCCCTGCTGATGCGTTTAACAATGGCGCAGTGATATTACCGTATCTGCAGAATTTTCCTGAGAGGATAGATTTTCTTGAAGAGAAAAAGAAATACGAGGTGGGCGACGTATCGTTCACCACTCCGGTCAAACATATCCACCAGGTGGATACTTACGGTTTCGTTTTTCAAACCCCGCGGCACAAATTTTCCTGGATCACCGACACTAAAATATTCGATTCCCTGGCCGGCCACTACCGGGCTGACCTGATCATTATAAATGTACTGAGCCTGGAAAGCCGCCTGCCGGTCGATCATCTGGGGCTGCCCGACGCTGAAAAGATTATCAAGGAGATAAAGCCCAGGATCGCCTTACTAACGCACTTCGGGCTAACCATGTGGAAGGTCAAACCCTGGGAAATAGAACAGAGAGTTAGCGATGATACAGGCGTAAGGGTAATAGCAGCGCGGGACGGCATGGTCTTCGACCTGGATGAAGTAGATCAAACGTAATATCTAGAGAAGTGATTCCAGGATAGTCCTGGCCAGCGCCTCGTTTATCCCGTTTACAGTGACCAGGTCCTCGATAGTCGAACCCTTTATATTGCGCACTGATCCGAATTTTTTGATCAGGGCTTTTTTGCGGGCCGGTCCGATGCCTGCCACACTGTCGAGTTGGGATTCGCGGCTCTTTTTAGACCTGAGTTGCCTGTGGTAAGTAATGGCAAATCGGTGGGCTTCATCCCTCACCCTTTGCAAAAGGTGCAGTTCTTCGGATGATTTATCGAAGGGTACGGGCCCCTGCCTTCCGGGCTGAAAAATATCTTCATTTTCCTTGGCAATACTGATGATGGGTATGTTGTCGACAGCCAGTTCCTTTAAAGCAGAACGGGCGGCATTGAGGTGCCCCTTTCCACCGTCGATCAGGACCAGGTCGGGGAGCGTAGACCACTTCTCGGCCGCATCGACGTAGCCTTTGAAGCGTCGGTGCAATACCTCGCACATCATGGCATAGTCGTCGGTATGGTCGACCAGTTTGATTTTGAATCGCCTGTAAAGCGAGGGTTTGGGCACACCGTTCTCGAACACCACCATGCTGCCTACCGCGATAGTGCCCTGGATATTCGAGATGTCATAGGCCTCGATTCTGTGCGGGACCTCGGGGATGTGGAGTGCGTCCTTCAAATTGGCTAGGACGTTGAGGTATTCCGGCCGCGCCATTTTTTTACTCTTATAAATTTCAAGCTGCTGGCGCGCGTTTTCAGCTACCATCTCCATCAGGCGCAAGCCGGTCCCTTTATGAGGTACCCTGATCTCCACCCTGGACCCCTTACTGCTTGCCAGCCATTCGCTTAGCAGGCCAGCCTCATTTATGGGCGACTGAATTAAGATCAGCCCCGGTATATGGTCGATAGACGAATAGTAAAGTTTGATGAAGCTTTCCAGGAGCTGGGCATCGCTTTCATCCGATGATTTCTCTATGATGTAATGCTCATCCCCTATCAGCCTGGAATCCTTAACGGAAAAAATGCGTATGCAAGCGATATCCCTGTCCTGTGCCAGCGCAATGACATCCTGCTCACCCCGGATGTTAAAGGTAATTTTATTGCTGGCGATTACGGCTTGAATCGAGTTTATCTGATCCCTTATATTGGCCGCCTTCTCGAATTCCGTATTCTCGGAGGCCTTCTTCATGCCGGCTTTCAGTTCGCGGATAACCTGTTCTTCCCTGCCCTCAAGTAGATCTACGGTACGCCTGACCAGTTCCCCATATTCCTCCCGGCTGATGGCCCCGATGCAAGGGCCCAGGCAGCGTCCTATGTGGAATTTAAGGCAGGGCCGGATTTCTTTACCTGTAATGACCTTATTGCATGAGCGCAGAGGGAAGATTTTCCGTAAAAGGTCGTAAGTTTGCCTGGCGGACCAGGCGCTGGGTATGCGGCCGATATACCTGGCGCCATCGTTATAACGCCGCCTGGTAATACTTATGGTAGGCCACTCATTTTTGACATCGACCTTGATATATGGAAAACTCTTATCGTCTTTGAGCAGCACGTTGAAATGAGGTCGGTATTTTTTAATCAATTGGCACTCGAGGATAAGTGCAGCGATCTCGGACTCGGTGACTACGAAGTCAATTTTATCCGCCCTGGCCGTGAGCTGCTCAGTCTTTTCGGGGAGGTTGGGGGTCTGCTTGAAGTAGCTCTTCACCCGGTTGCGCAGGTTGGAGGCCTTGCCAACGTAGATAACCTCGCCCTTTGCGTCTTTGAAAATATAGATGCCCGGTTTGTTTGGCAGGAGCTTTAAATAGAGTTCAATGTTGCGGTTGACCATCTGCAGATAAATTCTAGCATCGCCTTGTGAATACGGCAAAGCAAAGTAGCAGCTATAACCAACAATTCTATTCTTAAGTAATAATTTTATGTTAAAATAGGTGTCGCTGGAAATGGTAGAAGACATAAGATTATTCCTAAACTACCTGGCAAAAGAGAAAAAGTGCTCTAAAAATACTCTGGATGCCTATCATAACGACCTGAGCCAGTTGGCTGACTATATAGCGTCAGCTAAAAGCAAAGAGGCGGGTGGCTATGAAGTAGAAGAGTTAGGGGAGGAGCATCTGGCATCATACATGCTTTATCTCAAAGGGAAAAGCTATGCCGTTTCTACGGTCGCCAGGAAAATTGCTGCAGCCCGCACCTTTCTCAAATTTATGGCCGACAGCGGCAAAGTCAGCAAAGACCTTGCGCCCAAACTGGCAGCTCCCAGGGTAGTAAAAGCGGCGCCTAAGGCGCTGACGGTGGGTGAGGTGCAGCGGCTGCTGGCTGAGGCTGCCAGGCTGCAGACCATAGATGCCAGGAGAGACTGGACGATGCTTGAGTTGCTATATGCAACCGGTATGCTGGCCAGCGAACTGATGTCGCTTAACGTGGAAGACCTCGATATGAACCAAAATAATATTAAAATAACCAATCAAAGGGGCAAAAGCAGGGTCATCCCTATGGATAAGCGTATAAAGGACCTGATGAAGGATTATATCGACTCCGTCCGCATAAAATTGTTAACCAGGGATAAGGAAAAGGCGCTTTTTTTAAACCAGCGCGGCGAAAGGTTGACTAGGCAGGGATTCTGGCAGATCGTGCAAAGCTATGCCGACCAGGCGGGTATCATTTCTAAGGTCACCCCGCGTTCCATTCGACACAGCTTTGCGGTCCACCGGCTTAAAAACGGCTCTGACATACACAATATTCAAGAAATACTAGGCCATGCCCATGTCTCTACCACCAAGTCCTATAGGCAGTCTTAGTAATTGGTTTGTATAATAAGTCTATATAGTTTAATCTCATTGACACATATATCGGGGAGAAATTAGATATGTCTAAGAAATCACGTAAAGCCAGGGCCAGGAGAAGGGTAGAGCCTATCAACCCGGTTGCAAGCAGCAGGCCGCAGCCTGTAGTTCAAACACCTGCACGTGCTGCATTCAAGCAGCCAGCCGTAACGGCCGCCGCAACCTTTCAGGCCAAGAGTTACGATTATGTGAAATCCGACCTGGTCCGCATCGTGATCATTGCCGGCTCATTAATCCTGATCCTGATTGTATTGACTTTTATACCAGCATTAAAGTCATAGGTTAAAACGGTGGATTTTGACAGGCCCCGTGAAATTTTAACGGATTCGCTAAAATTTCAAATAAAGGACAGGTGGGTATTGGCGGCCATCTCCAAAGTGCCGCGTGAGCTCTTCGTCCCCCCTGAGCTTCAAGCATTAGCCTACGAAGATAAGCCTCTGGCTATCGGCTACGGACAAACCATCTCTCAACCCTATATTGTGGCGCTCATGATCCAGGCCCTCGAACTAAAAGGGCCGGAGAAGGTTCTGGAGATAGGCACGGGAAGCGGCTACCAGGCTGCCCTGCTGGCAGAGCTGGTGAAGTCCGTTTGCAGCGTGGAAAGGATTCACGAACTGGCCGAAGCCGCAAAAAAATTGCTCGGCGGGATGGGTTATAAGAATATTACCATCGGGATTGCGGGCGATGAGTTAGGCTGGAAGGAACACGCCCCCTATGATGGCATAATCGTGGCTGCAGCAGCCCCGTCAGTACCCCCTTCATTATTGGAACAGCTTGCCGTAGGCGGCATCATGATAATTCCCGTGGGATCCAGATGGGAGCAGGAACTTATCAAGGTGCGCAAAGGGCAGCATGGTAACCAGATCGAGAATCTGGGCGGCTGCAGGTTCGTCCCACTTATTGGCAAAGACGCCTGGCAGGAGTAGGGAGCGCCCTATTTTGTGTAAAGGGCGCCCACGGGACATACGTTTACACATGACAGACACGAGTTACATTCTGTTTCCTCAAGAGGGATGCCGGCAAAAGTGGAGACCATTGTACTGAGTCCCCTGTAAGCAAAGTCCAGCACACCTGTCCCCTCACCCTGGCACACCCACACGCATCTGCCGCACAACACACATTTATTTTTATCAAAGGCAAAAAGCGGATGACTGGAGTCCACCTCATAGTTCATATCGATTTTTTTCAACCGTTTGTCGTTCAGTTTGAAATGCTCAAGGCCGGCTATGTGTTGAAGCTCGCAATTCCTGTTCTTGGGACAGCGGCCGCAGTCAAGCCGATGGTGGCTCAATAGCAGGTTAAAAGAACTGCGGCGTAACTTGGTTGCCTCTGGAGTATTTACAGTCACCTTCATCCCGTCTTTCACTTTCTCGGTGCAGGCAGTTACCGGGCCCTGGAGTCCGGCTATTTCAACAAAACACAGGCGGCAAGATGCGAAAGGCTTGCTGTTACCCCTGATACTGCACAGATTGGGTATAGAGATACCATTATTCAGTGCCGCCCATAGCAAATTAGAGTCTTTTGGAGCTCTGATTTCCTTGCCTTCGATCAGGATTGTGCTGAGCATGTACCAACGATAACAAAAAAGAAAGGCGGGTTACAAATTTGTAACCCGCCTTCAACTATTGTTTATTCCGTATTAGCTGTAGATTTCCTTGACTATATTGCCGTCCGGAGCCTGTAGCTGGATGAGAAGTGGCATCTGACCCAGGGCGTGTGTAGAACAGGACAGGCACGGATCATAGCAGCGGATGGCAGCCTCGACCCTATTAAGTATGCCCTCGGTGACATTACCCTTCTTGATGTATTCTTTGGCCACCTCGTATACTGCCCGGTTCATAGCAGCATTATTGTGGCCGGTGGCAACTATCAGGTTAAGCTTGGTGATCTTGCCGGTTTCGTCGCTCCAATAGTGGTGAATGAGCGTGCCCCTGGGAGCTTCTACGACTCCGACGCCCTGCTCATTGTACTTATTGGAGTTGACCTGGATGTCGGTGGAGGTTATATCCTTGTCTTCCAGGAGTTCACGTGTCTTTTCAATGGAGTAGATCAGCTCGATCAGGCGTGCATAGTGGTAGTATAAAGAACTTTCCACGAAACCGAATTTGCTAAGTTTCTTGAATAGCTTCAGCTCGGCATTGGCGATGGGTGTGGTAATTCCTGTGCAGGCGTTAAGGCGGGCCAGCGGGCCGGCGCGATAAATGCCGCCGGGATATCCCAGGCTCTTATAGAAGGGGAATTTCATGTATGACCAGTCTTCGACGTACTCGGCAATGATATCCAAATAGTTGGCCGGGTCGAACTGCTCTTCCAGAACGACGCCCTTGGAATCGACCAGCCGCCATTTGCCGTCATAGAGGGCCAGGTTGTTATCTTTGTCGACCATACCGAGATAGCCGGACGGGAATTTGCCGAAATTCTCGACCAGGTCTGCATTCTTAGCAGCAAAATCCTTCCAGATCTTAAGTGCTACCTGGGCATCGGCCAGGACCCAATCCATCTGCCTCAGGAAATAGTCCCTGTCCTCGACAGAAAGCGCAGTGCTCATACCGCCGGGTATCGCGGCATTGGGATGTACCTTCTTGCCGCCCAGCTTCTTGATGATAGTCTGGCCGAGGCTGCGCATTTTGACTGCCTTGGTAGCCAGTTCCGGGTTTACTCCAATGAGCCCGATGACGTTGCGCAATGCCGGATCTGAATCGAAGCCCAGCAGAAGGTCGGGGCTGGCAAGATGGAAGAAGTGGAGTGCATGTGACTGGATATACTGTCCCAGGTGCAGGAGCTCCCTTAAAAGCGTGGCAGGCCGTGTCAACTCAACACCTAGTATGGTATCACAGGCCTTGGCCGAAGCTAGCTGGTGGCTAACCGGGCAGATGCCGCAAATGCGCGGGGTAAGCGTTGGCATCTCCCAGAACACCTGTCCTTCGCAGAATTTCTCAAAGCCGCGGAACTGGGTATTGTGGAACCTTGCTGAAGCCACATTGCCGGCCTCGTCAAGCTGAATGGTTACCTTTCCGTGTCCTTCGACCCTGGTTATCGGGTTAATTTCAATTATTTTGCTCGCCATTTTTCACCTCTTTAATCAAAGCGCATTATGTTGCTGGGAAGAACCGGGATGCGGCCCGCCAGCAATTCGGTAAGGCCGTATTTAATTGCCTCAGGCTCCGGAGGGCAACCGGGAATGTAGCAATCAACTTTAACAATTTGATTGGCCGGATATACCTTATCGAGAAGGGCTGGCACTCCCGGTGACTGGGGGATCTTGCCCTTGTAGGTACTGGCCGTCTCTATATAAGCGCACCTGAGTACGTCATCTTTATTCAGCGAACTGCGCATAGCGCAGACGCCGCCAAAGCAGGCGCAATCGCCCCAGGCCATTAAAATCTTGCAGTTATGCCGTAATTCCTCAATGATCTCTTTCTCTTCTTCATTGCCTACTGAACCTTCTACTATGCCCACGTCAACTGGAGTGAATGTTTTAATATCAGTTATAGGGCTCCTGTGAAACTCAACCAGTTTGGCCACATCGATAATAAATTCATCTATGTCCAGGAATGACATGTGACACCCTGAGCACGCTTCCAACCAGACAGTAGCTACTTTTACTTTTGCCATTTGTTCACTCCTTACGGGCGTTATTTTTTAAGATGTTTGGCGATCCCCTTTATAGTATCGGCGTCGCTCTTAATGTCGGCCGGGCCTTTAACCATCGGGGCCGTCGATTTGCTGATACCATCCAGAGTTGTATAGCTGCCTTTCGATTCAGTCCAGAGCAGTGAAGGCAGGACTACATCGGCTTTATCGGTAATGGGTGACAGGTAACTTGCCTGAACTACTGCAAACCCGATTCCTTTCATGGAATCTGATAAAGCCCGGGATTCCGCCAGATCATCGGCAAGCAACAGATACAGGCCTTTGATCTTTCCCTTGGATAGTTCGGTTACCACAGAGCCCTTGGAATTGCTTATTCCGAGCTCCCAGGCGCCGCGGCTATTGCCGTTACGTTTCAGAGAGATAACCTTAGGCTTCTTGCTAATTAGTCCGGCCAGATTCAGGATGGTAGCGACCATGCTGGAGTCCTTGAACTGCAATATGCCTCTACCGTAGATAATAACGCTGTTATTAGATTCAGCCAAAACCTCGGCTGCCTTATAAATATCATTGACATCCATACCCAGGGTCTTGGCGGCTTTCCTGGCTTCAACTTCCTTGAACTCCGCCGAGAATTTGGTTTTATCGCCGGATACCTTGCCGTGGTCCAGGATGGCATTACCAAGCGCTTTGATGGCAAGGTCCTCTTTGCCTTCGGAAGGTCTCAGCCATACGCTGGCGCGGAAAGTGAAGGGATTGCGTAGGGGATCCAGAACAATCAATTGCGCCTTGTTCTTAGAGGCTGCACGCATGACATAGGACCCGATAACGGGGTGGGTCTTTACCGGATGTGCACCGATTATCAGGATGGCATCGGCAGAAAGGATATCTTCCAGACCTGCCTCCATCGCGAGTCCGGCTTTGTTATCAAATTTTGCGATGCCTTGCGTTATTGTCCGGAAGTCGTCGCCGTCAAGGGTATCGACCAACTTGGTTCCCAGCGCTTTGTTGAGGTCTGCAAAAGCATTGAGGGCTTCGTTGCTGGCCTTTCCGGAGGCGATCGCAGCTATATTATCCAGGCTGCCCAGCTTTTTGGCGATGGCTTCGAAGGCCTCTTCGTAGGAGCAGCTTGCAAGCTGGCCCTTGGCATTGCGTTTCATAGGGCTCGTTACCCTTTCAGCCGGCTTGAAGAGCGGCTCAAATCTGCCCATATCGCAGAGCAGTCCGCGATCACTTGATAAATCCGGGCTGTCGATCCTGACCAGCCTATTGTCCTTGACCAGGCCTTTGACCTCGCAGCCGATGCCGCAAATGGCGCACGATGATTCCACAACTGCGCACTCGTCGGGTCTCCCCTTGTAAGCACTGCCTTTGGAGAAGATGGCGCCCGTCGGACAGGCTTGGAAGCATCCCCCGCAGGATATGCAGGATGATTCGCCAAGAGGCTGGTTTATATCTGCGGAAACGGTGGTTTTCCATCCGCGCTTGCCGAAATCCAGAGCATGAGCACCGGTGATCTCGTCACAGGTCCTTATGCAGCGTCCGCATAAAATGCAGCGATTATGGTCGAACACCACGTAGGGATGGGAGGAATCTACGACTAAATTGGGCCAGGAATACTGGTACCTGGTGCTATCCATCTGGTAGGTATAAGCCAGGCTTTGCAGCTCGCAGTCGCCGCTGGCCACGCAGTAGGCGCAAAGATGGTTGCGTTCGGTAAATAACAGTTCCAGCACCAAACGCCTGTATCTTTCTAATTTTTCGTTGCTGGTTACGACTACAATGCCGTCACGGGCCGGGTATAAACAAGCTGGCACCGGTTTTCTCTCTTTCTCGATTTCGACCAGGCACAGCCTGCAAGCGCCGACATCGGTCAAGCCTTTATAGTGGCATAGAGTAGGCAGTTTGATGCCGTTGGCCTCGCATACGGCCAGAACGGTATCGCCCTGGTTCCCTTTGACCTGTTTCCCGTTGATGGTTAATGTTATTTCACTCATTTGCCTTTTCTCCTATCCAATGTCGCATCTCAGGCATCTGCTGCATTCTTCTTTGGCTTCCTTGGCGTTATAGTTGACGATGCATTCTTTAAAGGAAGACTTCCTTTCGGGCAGCGGGATCTCTGAAATTTTAATCCTGGGCCTTTCACTCGTCTCTTCGTCGGTGGGAGGAATGTGGTTGTAATCGACGGTTTCAGGATCTTGACGGTCTACCCTGGGTCCCAGGTCCTTGCCGTTCAAGTATCTCTTGATCGATGAAGCCGCCCTCTGGCCTGAAGCTATGGCTTCTATGACCGTGAAGGGGCCGGTAAAGGCATCGCCGCCTACGAAAACACCCTTTTGCTCGGTTGCCAGGGTCCTCTTATCGGCGACTAATGTACCGTCCTTGCCGATCTTAGCAGCGCCGAGCTTCATTGAGGATGTATCGGGCCTCTGGCCTATTGCCTCAATGAGCATGTCTACTTCGATAGTGTATTCAGAACCCTGGATGGGTTTGGGTGAGCGGCGGCCGCTCTTGTCGAAATCTCCCAGCGCCATCCGGGAGCAATCGATAGCAGCGACCTTGCCGTCCTTACCGATCACCTTGACCGGAGCTGCCAGGACATGCAATTTAATTCCTTCTTCCTCTGCAGCAGCAATTTCTTCTGCTTCAGCGGGCATATCAACTTTCTCCCTGCGGTATACGATGTGTACTTCCTGGGCGCCCTTGCGGAGCGCAACGCGGGCTGCGTCGATGGCGGAGTTGCCGCCGCCGACCACGGCAACTTTCTTGCCGACCTGGACTGCTTTGCCGAGGTTGACATTCCTCAGGAAATCAATGGCATCGTAAACGCCTGCCAGATCTTCGCCGGGGATGCCCATTTTATCGCCCTTGTGAGCACCGATACCTATAAAAACGGCTTTGAATCCGTCCTTGAACAGGGCATCGATATCATTAACGGGGCTATTAAGTTTGATCTGGATGCCCAGCTTTTTGATATTCTCGATTTCTTTATTGAGGATGTCCTTGGGCAACCTGTATTCGGGGATGCCTACTGCAAGCATGCCGCCCGCTACGGGTAAGGCTTCGAAGATCGTAACCTTATAGCCTTCGACTGCCAGGTCCCAGGCTGCCGATAGTCCGGCCGGGCCTGCACCAATGACGGCTACCTTTTCAGCTTTATTTCCTTTAATCTCAGGGATATATGAGAGATTGTGCTCATAAGCAAAGTCGGCTGCATACCTCTTGAGGTGCCTGATGGAAATAGGCTCGTCAACCTGACCCCTGCGGCATTTGCTTTCGCAAGGATGCGGGCAGACCCTACCGACTGTCATCGGCAAAGGAAGCCGCTGGCTCATAAGCTTGTATGCATCTGCCGGCCTGCCTTCTTTGATTAAGGCTATGTAGCCGTAAACGTTCAATCCTACTGGGCAGGTATGCTGGCAGGGCGCTTTGAACAGGGCCTGGCACAGCGAAGCGGGACATTTTTTATCGATGATATGTGATTCGTACTCTTCGCGAAAGTGCCTGATGGTGGAAATTGCCGGATTGGGAGCCGTCTGGCCCAGGCCGCATATAGAGGCGTTCTGGATCATCTCCGACAGTTCCTGCAGGGTATCAATGTCCTCCAGTTTAGCGTTGCCGCTGGTGATCTTGTTCAAGATGGCCAGCAGCTTGGGGATGCCGGCACGGCAGGGGACGCATTTGCCGCAGGATTCATCCCTGGTGAAGCCCAGGAACATCTTGGCGATATCAACCATGCAGTTGTCCTCATCCATGACGACGAGGCCGCCTGAACCCATAATGGCGCCCAGGGCCGTAACCGACTCATAGTCGACCGGGACATTGATGTGCTCGATGGGGATGACGCCGCCAGATGGGCCGCCCATCTGAGTGGCCTTATATTTCTTGCCCTTGGGGACGCCTCCACCGATGTCGAATACTATTTTGCCGAGGCTGGTGCCCAGCGGGACTTCCACCAGACCTACGTTGTTAACTTTGCCTACCAGGCTGAATGACTTGGTACCCTTGCTCTTCTCGCTGCCTACACTCGCAAACCAGTCGGAACCCTCGCGAATAATTCGCGGGATAATCGACCAGGTCTCAACGTTATTGATAGCGGTTGGCTTGCCGAAAAGGCCTTTGTCGGAAGGGAATGGGGGCCTTTGCCTGGGCATGCCGCGTTTGCCTTCGATGGAGATCAGAAGAGCCGTTTCCTCGCCGCAGACGAAAGCGCCGGCGCCGGGGAAGATATCCAGATTGAACTCGAAATCGGTGCCGAGAATGTTTTTGCCCAGCAACCCATAATCACGTGCCTGGGCAATGGCAGCGCTGAGGGTCTCGATGGCCAGCGGGTATTCGGCACGTATATAGGCAAAACCCTGCTTGATGTTGCCCACGGCATAGGCGCCCAGTGCCATACCTTCTATAATCGAGTGAGGATTGCCTTCCAGCACGGCACGGTTCATATATGCGCCGGGGTCGCCCTCGTCGCCATTGCAAACCAGGTATTTAACAGTGCCGGGGGAGCTCTTCAGGAAGCCCCATTTAGTAGCTGTTGGGAAGCCTGCGCCGCCTCGGCCTCGCAGTCCTGACTTCTTGACCTCTTCCAGAATATCGTCCGGCTTCATTTTATACAGGGCTTTAGCCAGGGCTTCATAACCGCCGCGGGCTATGTACTCTTCGATATTCCAGGGGTCGATTATGCCATTGTTGTGCAGTATGCGGAACTCCTGGTCGGCCAGGAAGTTGATCTTGAGGCGCTCGGGTACAGCTTTATTGGTGGTCGGATCATGATAGACTAGCCTTTCCACCACTTCGCCTTTCATGATGTGCTTATCAAATATTTCCTGTACATCTTCGGGTTTGATCCTGACATATAGGATATCGCCGGGATTGACGATGACCGTGGGGCCCATTTCGCAGGGGCCCAGGCAGCCGGTCCTGACGATATTTATCTTGCTATCCAGGCCCTTCTTCTTGATGAGGTCTTCAAATAGCTCTGTTACCTTGTCGCCGCCGGCGGCGGTGCAGCCCATGCCCCTGCACTGCTGAATGCAGATCTCGGGGGTGGCTTTGAAATGACTGAAATTCGCATCCTGGCGAATTGCGAGCCTTGGCTCGACTGCCTTTTTTAATTTAGTTAACTCTTCAATAGAGGTTATCTTGGGCACTTCATTTACCTCCTAATGGTACATTCTCAGGATATCTTTTATTTGGCCGGGTTTGACCTTGCGGTGGATATCGTCGCCAATGGCAATAACCGGAGCCAGGCCGCAGCAGCCGAGGCAGCGGACTATTTCGAGAGAGAACCTCCCGTCCGGGGTGATTCCCTCCGGCTCAAGTCCGAATTCCTTTTTCATAAGGTCGAGAATGTCCTGGCCGCCCCTCACATAGCAAGCTGTCCCCAGGCAAACCTGTATGACGTGCCTGCCCTTGGGCTGCATGGTAAAGAAACTGTAGAACGTTACGACTCCGTATAGCTCAGCCAGCGGGATTTTCAGGTCCCTCGAGATGGTCTTTAACACGGTGGGGGGCAGGTAACCAATGATACCCTGTGCCTGTTGCAAAACACGGATCGGAGCACCGGCCTGGCCACCGGTATCGTCTATGATGCCCTGGATTCGCTGGAATGCCTTGCCTGCGAAGCCTCTACCGGTGTCAGAAATTGGTATTGGGGCTGATTTTTGTTTTGTCATAAAAATCCTCCTAACTCAGGCTATAAACATAAAAAAGGGGAATAAGGTTGAAAAACCGTATTCCCCTTTTTAGACCACAAGATATTGACCCAACCGAATGTTAATTTTAATCTTTTTCAGATACTCAGTCAAAGTCCGGCCGCCTTCTCCAGAGACTTCAGGGAACTATCCAGACCCCTGCCGAATAGTTTAAGCTTGATAGGCTCACCGTTTCCATACTTTTTATAGACTCTGCAGACCTCGCAGATGCTGGTATCCACGCCTGATTCGCCGTAGTCATCGAGCTTGCAATAGGTGCCTTCTATTTGCCAGCAGGGCAAAAATAGATACTTGGGAGAAGGACATTCCTCCCGGATCATAGCCGGGCAATGGCACATCTCCCAGCAGGGAGACTTATCCGTCCAGAAACTGGCATGCTCTTCTAGGTTTGATTGTGTCGCCTGGTTTAGCTTTTCAACAATATCTTGTGAGATGAGACTCACCTCCGGTCCATTGGAAACACTCATGATAATATATGAGGTATACAGACCAACTATTAAATGTAAAGAAAATGAGTTGACCCTGCATCCGCCTCAAAGCTTAATTTCCATTTGAGGGAATATACCCGGTATTTACGAAGGATTTGTATCTGCAGAAGGAAATCGTTAATCAAACGCTTTTAACCTAAAATACTTACGTATTTGTACTGAAACAGATGTGGCTCCGGCTTGAATAGTATATTTATTGTGTATATAATCACCAATGTGGCAGAGATATAAATAATGGAGAAAATACGGATTCTTCTTGCCGAAGATCATAAGGTAGTCAGGGAGGGTACAAGGCGTCTTCTTGAATCCCAGGAGGATTTTGAAGTAGTCGGCGAAGCCAGTGACGGGATTGAGGCGGTGGAGCTGGCTAAGAAGTATAAACCTGAAATAATTATCATGGATGTATCCATGCCCAGGTTGAACGGCATAGAAGCTACCAAGCAGATAAAGGCGCTGTACCCCAATATGGCCATCCTTGTTCTCACAGGCTACGACGATGATGAATATGTTTTCGCCCTTCTTGAAGCTGGAGCTGCCGGCTACCTGCTGAAGGAATCAAGCGGGGAAGAACTAATAGAAGCCATCAGACAGGTTATGGCGGGTGAACCTGTACTTCATCCCAGGATAATGAAAAAGGTGCTGAACCGGCTGCGATCACCTGTCGAAGAACAGACGGCTCAGGTGCCCGGCGAGGTCTTAAGCGATAGGGAGATGGAAGTCCTGCGCCTGGCTGCCAAGGGCATGAGCAATATGGAAATAGCCGATAGCCTGACTCTAAGCGTCAGGACTGTGCAAACTCATCTGCGCAGCATATTTAACAAATTAGGAGTAGGTTCCCGTTCTGAAGCTATCGTTCATGGTTTAAAGAAGGGATGGCTGACTCTAGAAGAACTGCCGTGACCTACGCTGCTCCCAGCCTTCAAAGAAAACAATCTGAAGTCCATCAGCTATGAAGATCCCGAATAAGATCTGGACCCGATACCATTTCTGGATTATCATTGTCCTTTTCGCTTTAGTAACCATTTTTCTGTACAGGGACGTGATATGGCCGCATGGTATAACATCCAATTTCTTTCTTTTCAACCTTAGCCGCCACACCATTGAGCGAAACCTGTTTCTGCTTATAGCTATTTATACTGGTTTCGTATTTGGAATTCTCCCGACACTGATCGCTATAGGAGCGTCGTTGCTTGTAATGTTACCTCAGGCGTTTCTCTATACCCCCAATGTAAATGACTCTATACTCGAAGTAATTTTGGTTACGGTAGCCGGCCTGGCATTCGTATACTTCGTACGTATCAAAGAGGACGATGATAGGCGATATAAAAGGGCCGTAGCTGCTCTTGAAAATACACAGGAGCAATTACAGGCCAGAATCCGGGAAGCCAGGGCCAATGCGCGCAGACTGGCGACTCTGAACACGATTTCCAATGCTCTCAGCCAGTTTCTGGAGCCCGCCAAAGTTATTGAGAGGGCGGTGGAAATGGTTGGCGAGGTTATGGAGGTAGAAGTCATATTGGTCTACACTATCGAGCCTCGCCAGAGCGAACTGGTATTGACTGCCTATGAAGGCATTTCGGCGGACTCTGCCAAGGAACTCGATCACGTCAAGCTGAGAGAAGGCTTCAATGGACAGGTGGCAGCCACCGGTGAAGTTATGCTTGTGCCCGACGCGTCAGTCGACTCTCGCCTGACCAGGCCTGCTGTTGTTCGCAATAAGCTTCATCCCATGCTGATCGTTCCTATGAAATCCAAGGGTGAGGTGATAGGTACCCTGTGCGTAGCCATGCGGAGGCCGCGGACCTTTTTGCCTGACGAGATCGACCTGTTAAGTACCATAGCCGGGCAGATAGCATCGGCCCTTACCAATGCCAAATTATATGAGGAAGCCAGGCAGATAGCGGACCAGCTTTATAAATCGGCTCGTGACTACAGAAACCTGTTTGAAAATGCCCATGACGCCATCTGGTTTCATGATATCGATGGAAGGATACTGGCCGCTAACAAAGCCGCCCAGGACCTCACCGGTTATCCCATCGAGGAATTCATCGGCAGAAGGGTGCAGGAGTTCATGGACGAGGGGATGATCAAACTCGCAGCCGAGGTTAAGCGGAAGCTGTTAAACGGCGAACCCTTTACGCAGCCATATGAACAGCAGACCGTGACCAAAGACGGCGTGAGGAAGACGGCAATGATTACATCCAGTGTAATGACTATTGACAACGAGCCGGTAGGTTTTCAGCATATCGGCCGAGATGTATCAGAGGAAAGGCGGATGCAGAATAACCTCCGCTATTATCTGAATCAAATTACCAGGGCTCAAGAAGAAGAACGCAAGAGGATCTCACGGGAACTGCATGACGATACGTCACAGGCCTTGTTTGCCATCTCCAGACAGATGGACAACTTTATCAGGGATAATGTGACATTGTCGGAGAGGCAGAGGACTTTGTTGCAGGATATCAGGCAAAGGATTGGAGTAACCTTGCAGGGTATAAGGCGCTTCAGCCAGGACCTGCGCCCCTCAATTATCGATGACCTCGGTCTCATGCCTGCCGTAAAATGGCTGGTTAAACAAAAGTCGGAAGAAAGCGGCATCGAGATTTTATTGAAAATATCGGGTAAAGAACAAAGATTGCTGCCGGAAATGGAGCTGATACTTTTCAGGATTATTCAAGAGGGATTGAACAATATCAGCAAGCACGCCTCGGCTTCAGAAGCGGAGGTCCAGGTTGGGTTTGAAGATTCCCGAGTCGATGTATCCATTATCGATAATGGGCAAGGATTCGAGTTACCCCAGACCGTGGGAGATCTTTCGCCCAGCGGTAAATTGGGCCTGGTAGGCATGCAGGAAAGGGTTTCCTTGCTTAATGGTTCTCTCACTATAAAGTCAAAACCTGGAAAGGGAACTGAGGTCAGGGTCAGCGTGCCGCTCGAAATCTAGCTTACAGTTTGTCCAGGTAGTCTGAAACTTCATCCTGCTCAAGCAGCTTTGTAGATTTATCTTTCAGGAGATCGTTAATTTCAGGCTGCACGCTGTTCAGCACTATTGCGATCGGCAGCCGGTTATCAAGCTTTCTTATCTTGGCCAGCTCATCTACGTCCTCGGCCGTTGGGAAATAGACCAGAACTGCTTTAGGTTCACTGATTAAGAATGTATGCATCAGGTCTTCGGCATTCTCGGTTGTAAAAACCTTGTAACCCTTGCTTTCAAGGCCGGCCACAACACCACGTTCGTACTCGCCGTCTTTGCTGAAGATAAGCAGTGTCCTTAATAAAACATTCATACGGGCTATGATATGGTCGAGTTTAGCATCACCATCGGCATTGAATTTCTTTACATAAGGTATGCCGTAGTACATTATTTCAATAAGCTTCTCGGTTTCTTTAAGGGCGGAGGCGCCCATAGCTACAATTGGCTTCGACTTGCTCATGCACGCCTGTAATATCTCTTCTATACCTCCCGGCAGGTCTACATCGATTATGCAGGCATCCACATCATACTGGGTTATCTGTTTCAGCGCGGTCTCCTTGGACTCAGCGGGATAAAGAGAGTAGTCGGAATCGAGCAGTGCCCGTCCGAGCATGCTCATAAACTTGGCATTGCTATCGGCGATTACTATTTTAAATCCCATTTGTTGAGCTGCCTTAGTGCGTTGGGAGCTTTACGCATCGCACAGTAAGGTATTTTACAGGCAAAACCATTGTAAGTACAAGGATGCATATAAAAAGGAGCTATCGACTGGCTGATCGACCAAAATTAGTGCAACGGAAACCTGATTACCTTGATATGCTTGACTTAGAACGGCGTTTGTTGTATTTTAAGCACAACGCATTGCTACATTCTAATGGTAGTGATCGTGTAAAAGGAGGTGAGAGGAGTTCTCCTAAATTAGCAGGCGTTTAATTTCATTTAATTTCAATAAATTATTATTTAAGGAGGAGCCCAGACAAATGTTCAAAAGCAAAGTGTTATTCGTAGTAGCAATCCTGGTCATTGCATTGGCAGTTATTGCCTCATCCTGTGCACCGGCGGCAACCCCGCCACCGGCAACAACCACTACCACTACTACCACTACCACGACAACCCCGCCACCGGCAACAACTACTACCACGACAACCCCGCCACCGGCAGCACCCGCAGGAACTCATACCTGGGGTGATTCAGCCACTTACACCAACGATGCAGTTGGCTTCACCGTCCAATATCCTGCCAAGTGGAAGGTAGTAACCAGCGGTGTAGGCGCTAACAATGTATTGACGGTAGCAGTAGATCCTTCTAATGCGACAGGAGATACAGTTTACGTTGATGTTATACCCGCTGTAACGGATCTCTCCACGGCTGCCAAAAGCGTGCTTGATGGTAGTGCAGCTTTCCTGCAGTATAAAGTAACTGCGAAAACGACCTCTACTGCGCCGTTCACCCTGGCCGGGTCGGTTACAACTGCCACTGCGTCAGAAAATACCGCTAAAATTGTAATCTATAACTTCTACTTCTATGCCATTTCTGCAACCAAGGGCGACAAGACAGTGAACGTCATGGGTGGAACTATCGGCGGTGGAAACGCCAAGAAGCAGATTCAAGAGATCTGCCAGACACTGTCTTTCAAATAATTATATCGATCTTAGCACGTGGGAAGCCTTGCGCATGCGCAAGGCTTCCCTTTTATTATTCCAGATTAGCCTATGATACAATTCATATGTAGAATTTGATTATAATTGAGTTCATCGGAGGATATCATGGGTGATCAGGGCGGCAATTCGGGACTGGAGCAATTTAGGCAGGCATATCCGGCTAAATTCGCCGATGAAAAGGAAATATTCAAAAATATTCATCCCGGCAACCGTATATTTATAAGTACCGCCTGCGCCGAGCCGCAATACCTGGTCAAATCGCTCACCGATTACGTGGAGTCCAACCCCAAGGCATTCTTCGATGCCGAGGTTTTGCAGGTGTGGACCCTGGGAGTAGCGGCATATACTCAGGAAAAATTCAAATCAAATTTCAGGCATAACTCTTTTTTCATTAGCGATAATACACGCAATGCAGTAAATGCCGGATTAGCGGATTATACACCGATTTTTCTATCACAGGTACCCGATCTTTTCAGGCGTGGTATAGTGCCCATAGATGTGGCCATGATACAGACATCTTTACCGGATCGCCATGGTTATGTGAGCCTGGGAATAAGCGTGGATATCGTTAAAGAGGCCATTGAGAAAGCATCCCTGGTCATTGCGCAGCTCAATTCCAATATGCCTCGCGTGCAGGGCGATGGCTTCCTGCATATAAACGGCATAGATTATTTAGTTGCACACGATGAGCCGGTCCTGGAGTTTGACGTGCCGGTGGATGACGAAATTGCCAAGCGTATCGGCAACTACGTCTCGCGCCTTGTGCAGGACGGCGACACCATTCAAATTGGGTATGGCAGCCGGCTCAATTCAATGATAAGGTGTTTGAGTGGTAAAAAACACCTTGGAGTGCACACTGAATTAATGTCCGACGGTATCGCAGATTTGATGAAAACCGGGGCTATAGATAACTCCCGGAAAAAGATCGATCACGGGAAAACGGTGGCCACCTTTTGCATGGGTAAGAAAGAGACTTACGATTATATCGACGATAATCCTTCCATCGAATTTCGAACTATTGACTATACTAACAATCCGTTGATTATCGCACAGCACGACAATATGGTAGCTATCAACAGCGCGCTGGAAATCGACCTGACCGGCCAGGCTACTGCCGAATCGATTGGCAAGACCTTCTACAGTGGGGTGGGGGGGCAGGCCGATTTTATGCGAGGCGCAATGTTGTCGCGCAATGGAAGGACAATCCTCACCATCCAGTCCACTGCTCAAAACGACTCCGTTTCGAGGGTAGTGCCGTTTTTATCGGAGGGTTCCGGAGTCAGTATGGTGCGCGGTGACATACATTATGTGGTATCTGAATACGGCATCGCCTATTTACATGGCAAGAACATTCGTGAGCGAGCTATGGAACTTATCGGCATAGCTCACCCCAAATTCCGGCCCTGGCTGATCGAGGAAGCCAAGAAACTGAATATAATTTTCAAAGATCAGGCTTTTGTACCGGGCAAAAGAGGGGAATATCCAGAGGCGCTGGAATCGTACAGAACTACCAAAACCGGTCTTCAGCTTTTATTCAGGCCGGTCAAAATTAGCGATGAGCCGCTATTAAAGGATTTCTTCTACTCGCTTTCGGATCAAAGTTTATACCGCCGGTTTATTTCAAGCAGGAAAGATATGCCGCACGAGCGGCTGCAGGAATTCGTAATTATAGACTATACACAGGAAACGGTTATCATGGCCACCATAACCAAGGAAGATAAAGAGGAGATAGTGGGAGTAGGACAGTACGGTATAGGCCAGGACGTACACAGCGCTGAGGTGGCCTTTGCCGTTCGGGATAAAGACCAACGGCAGGGGATCGGGACCGAGCTGCTTAATTACCTTATTTACCTTGGGAAAAGGAATGGGTTGCTGGCTTTCGTTGCTGAGGTACTATATGAAAATAAACCCATGCTGTCGGTCTTCGACAAAGCAGGTTTTAAAATTGTCAGCAGCGGATCGGGAATTTACTATCTCACTTTAAATTTGTGATAGACCAACATATTTAATACAAGGAGGATAGCTTTATGGATTTGGCAGCATGGCGTGACCTCGTCATCATCATTTGGGGCTTGATAGCTACAATAGCTGTAATATTCATGTCTGTAATAATCTATTTATTTTATAGGAGGACAATGTCACTGCTCGAATCGGCCGACGAGGTGGTTGGCAAAGTGGCCGATATAGTCGACTATGCCGACAAGGAAGTTATTCGCCCGGTTACCCAGTTGGGCACTATGATCCAGGGTATAGTCCAGGGCATAAGCTTATTCAGCAACCTATTTAAGAAGAAGGAGGGGGAAGATGAATAGGGATTCCAGTTCAGGTTTCTTTGCAGGCCTTATTATCGGGGCGATAATCGGTGCGGCTGTGGGTTTACTATATGCACCGCAACCGGGTTCGAAAACGCGCCGCATGGTGAAAGAGAAGGCGTCGGAAGCTAAAGATAAGGCTGCCGAAGCTGTCAGACGCGTGAAGGACGCCGTATCCAGCAAAATGGCAGGCCAGGAATAATTGAGCCTCTCCGGATGCATCACGATGCGAACGGGCGGTCCACGTCATACCGCGTCTTGCCTTATAGACACGGCTGCCTTTTTATATATCCCCGGCTTAGTAATTGAACGCATAAAATAAAGAGGTAAAGAAGATATGGCCAACGTCAGCCAACGGAGGGAATACTGGCAGCCTTTTCTAATTCTGGTTGTTTTAGTTATCGCGCTGTGGTTGATGGTGGTTTCCATGGCAGTGCTTATCCCTTTTTTGGTGGGTATTTTGCTAGCTTATATTTTGATGCCCCTCGTTACCTGGTTTGAGGGCATCCTGCCTCCCAAGGGCAAAGCGCTGAAAGCCAAACGTATCGTAGCGGTAGTCCTTTTATTTGTTGTTATCATACTTTTGCTGATACTGTTTACGGCCTATATCGGATCGGCGCTGGTGAGTGCTTCCAATATATTGATCGTCAAAGCGCCGGACTTTCTGACCATGAGCGCCAACCAGGTTACGACCTGGGTAGGGAACTTCAAAGGCAGCTTGCCGCAGACTATTGCTTTACAAATCGGTCCGTTTATAGATAATCTCGGCCCCGCGGCAGGTAAATTTGTGCAGGATTTTATTTTAGGAAGCATTGCGCTTATACCGGCCAGCGTGCCCACTGTAATAGGGTTCATGGTTATGCCGTTCTTTCTGTTCTTCATCCTCATGGATTACGAATCATTCAAAAAGTATTTTTATGATGTATTGCCGCCCAATGCAGCCAGGCATGCGGGAAGCGTACTCACCATTATCGCCAGTGCTATGGGCCGCTATCTGCGCTCTCAAATAATCCTGGGGCTGATAGCGGGAACATTAGTATTCCTGGGATTGTTGGCCCTGCGGATCGATTATGCACCGGCACTGGCCGTGGTCACTGCACTTACGCAGTTCATCCCCATTATTGGGCCGGTAATTTCAGGGCTGATAATCGTAATTATTACGCTGGCGCTTGCACCGGATAAAATACTGTGGGTATTAATGGTTTTTATTGCCGTGCAGGTGTTATTGAATACGGTTTTTGTCAACTGGATACAGGGTAAATACATGCAGATCCACCCGGCGATTGTAATGGTCCTTCTCGTGGTAGGAGGATATGTGGGTGGGTTCTGGGGTATGATCCTGGCTTTGCCAGTGGCAGCTACTGTCTGGGAAATATTTAAGTACATACGCAGCCAGCAGCAGGCGGAAATCATAGAAGCTTGACTTAAGCTTGACAGTCGAAATTTCATAATGTATCATTTTCGTTTGGTTGTACTATGCCCGTAAATCGGTAATTTTTTGTTTGATCAATTCTGACAAGTCTGTGATGGGTTTCCCAGTAAAAGCCTTTGTATAGAGACTTACCCTGATAAAAAACAAATTTAAGGAGGATCAATAAAGCAAGTTATGGCAGACAAACCCGAAGAGAAGAAAGCAACTATCACCTCTATGTCGGTCGAAAACCGAAAATTCCCCCCGTCCAAGGAATTCACCAAGAACGCTTTTATCAAAAGCCTGGACGAATACAAGAAATTGTATAAAAAATCCATAGATGATATGGAAGGTTTCTGGGCCGACCAGGCCAAGCAGATCGACTGGTTCAAGAAATGGGACAAGGTCCTTGTCAGCGATTTCAAGAATGCCAAGCATGAATGGTTCGTTGGCGGCAAGCTCAATGTGTCCTACAACTGCCTCGACAGGCACCTGACCACCTGGCGCAAGAACAAGGCCGCCATCATTTTCGAGGGCGATATCGGAGACTCCAGGACTTATACGTACGAACAACTGTGGTACGAAGTCAACAAGATGGCCAACGTGCTCAAGAAGCACGGCGTCAAGAAAGGCGACCGTGTCACTATCTACCTCCCGATGATACCGGAGCTACCTATTGCCATGCTGGCCTGCACCAGGATCGGCGCCATTCACTGCATAGTATTCGGTGGCTTCAGCGCCGATGCTTTGAAAGACAGGATAGTTGACTGTCAGGCTTCCCTTCTCATTTGCGCTGACGGTTATTATCGCGGCGGCAAGGTCGTCAACAGCAAAGCCAATGCCGACCAGGCTCTGCAATCAGCCCCCACTGTGAAAAAGGTTATCGTAGTCAGCCGCGCTAACAACAATGCCCCGATGGTGGCCGGCCGCGATGTATTGTGGAATAATGAAATGGCCGCAGACGACGTTAAAAAACCATGCGAAGCTGAGAAAATGGATGCCGAGGATCCCCTGTTCATCCTATATACCAGCGGCAGCACCGGCAAGCCCAAGGGTGTATTGCACACTACTGCCGGCTATCTCCTGTACTGCATGACCACGTTCCACTATATCTTCGATTACAAAGATGAAGATACATTCTGGTGCACAGCCGATATCGGCTGGGTAACCGGTCACAGCTATATAGTCTACGGACCTCTGGCCATGGGCGCGACCAGCCTGATGTTCGAAGGCGTACCCAACTATCCCAAGCCGGACAGGTTCTGGGACATCGTCGAGAAATACAAGGTCAACATCCTTTACACCGCCCCCACCGCCATCCGCGCCATCATGAAAGACGGTGATGACTGGGTCAAGAAGCATGACCTGTCCTCACTCAGGCTCCTCGGCACGGTCGGCGAGCCGATCAATCCCGAAGCCTGGATGTGGTATTACAACTTGATCGGCGGCGGCAGGTGTCCGATCGTCGATACCTGGTGGCAGACCGAGACAGGCGGCATCCTGATCACCCCGCTGCCCGGCGCATGGCCTCTGAAACCAGGTTCTGCGACTCTTCCGTTCTTCGGCGTTGCAGTCAAAGTTATCAGGGAAGACCGCACTACTGCAGGCGTCAACGAGGGCGGCTCGCTTATCATCGAGAAACCATGGCCCGGCCTTATGCGCACGGTCTATGGCGATCCCGAGAGATTCAAGAATACCTACTTCGTCCAGAACCCGGGCGTGTACACTACCGGCGACGGCGCCAGGGTTGACGAGGACGGCTACTACTGGCTGATGGGCCGTATTGATGACGTTATCAACGTATCCGGCCACAGGATCGGTACTGCTGAAGTCGAGAGCGCTCTGGTTTCCCATCCCAAGGTCGCAGAGGCTGCCGTGGTCGGCATGCCCCATGATATCAAAGGCCAGGGCATCTATGCCTACGTAACCCTCAAGTCCGGTGTCGAGAAGTCGGACGATCTCAAGAAAGAGCTAATCGCACATGTGCGCAAAGAGATCGGCCCCATCGCTCTCCCGGACAAGATCCAGTGGGCCGACGGCCTGCCCAAGACCCGCAGCGGCAAGATCATGCGCAGGGTACTCACCAAGATCGCTGCCAATGATGTGTCCAACCTGGGTGATACTTCTACCCTGGCTGATCCCGCCGTTGTCGACGATTTGGTCAAGAACAGGATCTAATCTCAAGCAATTGAGAAACGGCGCTGCCGGTAAAGCAGCGCCGTCTCTTTTTGCTGATAATGACGCGGATATGGCCTGGGCTGATCGTGAGTACGTGCGTTGACACCTTCTGCGGCAGCCACGTATAATAACGAGCCAGTATTTTCATTCACTAATAATTAAGAGGAGGTATCAATTTGGCACAACAGGAAGGCACGGAGATTTTAAGGTCGATTAAAGACACAACGGCAAATCCAGCACCGCTGGGACTCGTTGCATTTGGCATGACCACTGTTCTCCTTAATTTGGCTAATGCAGGGATTTTCACTCTGGGTTCGATGATCCTGGCCATGGGCATATTCTATGGTGGTATCGCGCAGGTGATCGCTGGTATACTGGAATGGAAAAAGGGAAATACATTCGGCGCAACGGCGTTCACGTCATATGGACTTTTCTGGCTTTCACTCGTAGCGCTGCTGGTAATGCCCAAAATCGGTTGGTGGGATAAAACGGATGGTGGGGGTATGATCGCCTATTTTATCATGTGGGGTATCTTCACCCTGGTTTTATTCGTGGGGACCTTAAAGCTCAACCGGGCATTGCAGGTTGTATTTGGAACGCTTACTTTACTTTTCTTCCTGCTTGCAATTACTGACATAACAGGCAATGCGGTCGTAGGCATGATCACCGGATACGAAGGGATTATTTGCGGTTTTTCAGCTATCTATGCTGGTCTGGCGCAGGTACTTAACGAGGTATACGGTAAGGTTGTTTGGCCCATCGGGCCGGTAGCCAAATAGTTTCCTGTTAACTAAACAATATCTATTCAGGAGGCCGGCTTATAAGCCGGCCTCCTGCTTTTTTATACCTTGCGATCCGCAGTGCTACAATAGTATGGTCTGTTCAGACAAAGGAAATTTATGACGCTCAATAATATAGTTGTGCGCGGAGCACGCGAGCACAACCTTAAGAATATAGATGTTACCATACCCCGCGACAAGCTGGTGGTGATTACCGGCGTCTCGGGGTCCGGCAAAAGTTCTCTGGCTTTCGATACCATCTATGCTGAAGGACAAAGACGCTATATCGAATCCCTATCGGCCTATGCCCGTCAGTTCCTGGGACGCATGGATAAGCCGGACGTCGATTACATTGAAGGCTTAAGCCCGGCGATCTCAATCGATCAGAAAGGCCCTTCACACAACCCGCGTTCGACTGTGGGTACCGTTACCGAAATATATGACTACCTGCGGTTGTTGTTTGCTCGCGTAGGCAGGCCGTATTGCCCGCAGTGCGGCCGTGAGATAGCCCGCCAGACCGTGCAGCAAATCGCGGATGCTGTTCTGAATATCGAGCCGGGCAAGAGGATTATGATACTTTCGCCGCTGATCAGGGACAGGAAAGGCGAGCATCAGCAGATATTTGATGACCTGCGCAAGGCCGGCTTCGTACGTGTGAGGGTGGATGGCTATGTCCGTGACCTGTCGGAGGAATTTAAGCTCGACAAGAATAGGAAACACAACGTGGAAGCGGTGGTGGACCGCATCGTAACCGGCGAGGGAAGTAACACAGCAAGGATTGCTGACTCTGTAGAGACTGCGCTTAAGTTGGGTGGTGGAGTAGTTTTAATCTCGGTATTGGAGGGTGAAGAGCTGCTTTTTTCCGAGCATTTCGCCTGCGTGAATTGCGGGATCAGCCTGGGGGAAATAGCTCCCCGGACATTCAGCTTCAATAGTCCTCACGGCGCCTGCCCCACCTGCACCGGGTTGGGTTTCAAGCTGGAAATCGATCCGGACCTGGTGATACCCAATAAAAACCTGACCATTGCGGAAGGGGCCATCAGGCCCTGGGCTACCTACAGCTGGTATATAAGCCAGCTTGAAGAGATAGCAGACCGCTACGGCTTCTCACTGAGGGTGCCTGTAAAAAGGCTCAGTAAAGAGCACTTGAACCTCGTGTTGTATGGAGAAAACCCTGAAAAACACCGGTACCGTTACCGCTTCGGCAAGGTACGTGAATATGCGGTGGGTTTTGAGGGCGTCATACCCAATCTCGAAAGGCTTTACAGGGAAACTGAATCGGAAAACAGGCGTGCAGAGATAGAAAAATATATGTCGGCGTCGCCCTGTCTGGCCTGCGAAGGTAAAAGGCTGAAGCCGGAATCGTTGGCGGTAAAGATCGACGGCAAGAATATCATGGACGTGACCGTCATGTCGGCGGTGGAGGCAGGTTCCTGGATAACGGCTGTCACGGGTATGCGGGACGGCAAGTCTATATTGAGTGCAAATGAAAAGACCATCGCCCAGCAGATCATCAAAGAGATAAACGCCAGGCTGGGGTTTCTCAAAGATATCGGCCTGGGCTATTTGACACTGGAACGCGCCTCGATGACGTTAAGCGGTGGCGAAGCGCAGCGTATCAGGCTGGCGACCATGATCGGCAGCGGCTTGATGGGTGTTCTCTATATCTGTGATGAGCCAACCATCGGGCTGCATCCTGCTGACATCCACAGGTTGATAAATACCCTCAAGAAGTTGAGGGATTTGGGCAATACGGTAATCAGTGTGGAGCACGATGAGGCCATGATGCGGGCGGCGGACTTTATCGTCGATCTCGGGCCGGGCGCAGGCGAACACGGTGGTTCCATAGTCGCCACCGGCACAATCGATGATGTGATGAAAAGCCGCGACTCGGTAACGGGTCAGTATTTGAGTGGGGCCAAAGAGATTCCCATGCCGAGGAAACGCAGGAACGGCTCCGGCAAATACATGGTGATCAAGGGAGCCGCCGAAAACAACTTGAAGGACATCGATGTCAAGATACCTCTGGGCAAGCTGGTATGTATCAGCGGGGTATCCGGCAGCGGCAAGAGCACCCTCATGAACGACGTGCTTTATAAGAAGCTGGCGCAGATTTTCTATCAGTCCAGGGAGAAGCCGGGTAAATGCGATGCAATCACCGGGACGGAGAACATAGACAAGGTTATTAACATCGACCAGTCACCTATAGGCCGCACGCCGCGCAGCAATCCAGCCACCTACACGGGTGCGTTTACTCCAATAAGAGAGCTGTTTGCATCGGTGCCTGAAGCCAGGGTACGCGGCTATGGGCCGGGAAGGTTTTCCTTTAATGTGCGCGGGGGCAGATGTGAGGCCTGCCAGGGCGAGGGTTATATTCAAATAGAGATGCAGTTCCTGCCTGATGTAACAGTGCCATGCGAGGTATGCAAGGGCAAACGTTACAACCGTGAGGCTCTGGAGATTCAGTTCAAGGGTAAGAGCATATCAGATGTGCTGGACATGACCATCGAGGAAGCTACAGCCTTTTTCGAGAACTTTCCCAAGGTAAAGAATAAGTTGGGAACACTGCAGGATGTGGGGTTGGGTTATATGAGGCTGGGCCAGCCGGCTCCCACCTTGTCGGGCGGCGAGGCGCAGCGCGTCAAACTGGCCACTGAATTATCGCGCAGATCTACGGGCAAGACCGTCTATATACTGGATGAGCCCACCACCGGGCTTTCGTTTGCCGATATAGATTGCCTGCTCAGGGTGCTGCAAAGGCTGGTTGATGCCGGCAATACAGTGGTCATCATCGAACATCATCTTGACGTGATAAAAAATGCCGATCATATAATCGACCTCGGGCCGGGTGCAGGGGATGAGGGCGGCTATGTCATAGCTACGGGAACACCGGAGCAAGTGGCGGAAATAGAAGGTTCTGCAACCGGACGTTACCTGAGGGACATCCTGCGAGAGAAGAGCGCAGCGGGCGCTGCACCAGTTCGTTAATAAAAGTGCCCTCGTGCCCAAGTACTGCCCGGCATTGGGGATCGATAAGGCACTTGAAGAGATCTGGCAGAAGCGTCCATATCAAATTACCAATTGCCCTATTTTATGAATCTACTCCCGTACCGAATCGTTGTTTCACTCGCTCATTCCAAACCTGGAGTGATACAAGTTCGCGACTGATTATGCCCAGGGTTTTGGGGTTTATAATGTGATCCACAACTAGCTGGCGTCCGGCTTCTTCAACTGCTGCAGGAATATCTTGTACGGGGGCTCCGGCCTCGAGCATCATTTTCAAGTACACTGCATGCGGTCTGAGCAGCGCCTCTGCAAATACACGGTCGACTTTGCTGCATACGGTTTCCATATAAGAAATCAAAGGGTCGAAATTTTCCAACCCCCAGAACCCGCAGCTTGAGACCAGTATTATACGGCCTTTATTAGCTGGGAGCAGAGGTATCATCCTGTCCAGAAGGTTTTTCATCTGGCCGTTCATTGTCCAGATATATAGCGGGCTGGCCAACACCAGCACATCTGCACCCAGTTTGGGAGTCAGCATCTGTATATCATCGTTCTGGAGGCACTTACCGGGGGTTTTCAGCATACAGTTGAGTTCGCCCCGGCATGGGTTGATGTCCAAGTCGCAGGTATAAAATAGCTCTACCTCTGCGCCTGCACTGCTCATCCCTTTAAGAAAGGGATTCAAGATTAGCGCCGTATTGCCTTTATCTTTGTGAGGGCTGCTGTTAAATGCCAGGACTTTCATGATAGAAACTGACCTCGTTGTATACGAACAAATAGGTAATAATCATACCATTGAGGAAGTAATATTTCATACCCGCTGTAATATATGGTTTGGAAAGCTTTGAAGAGGGACGGGTAATAACCTGTAACCTTTTAGGCCTTAATAGTTCCTGTATGAAAGTTATAGATTTAGGTGCAGGGAAAAATACTACTGTGAAGGAGTATCGGTAGAATTCTTTAATTTATTAAGTATCTGGGTAACGGAGCTGCTGTAATTTTCGCTGCCGGCGGTGGGAAAAGTAGACGCTCCTGGATTGTTTACAGCGTGAAAACGCGTTGGATTAATAGTCTCTGAGTCTTTTCCGGCACAGAAGGGGCCGGCTCTGCAAACCCAGAAAGAAAAAGTCATGGTCGCCGCAATGGCTGCCATGAGTAACACGGCCAATCCCAGCCCCTGAAACCCTCTCTGCCAACCGGTCAGACTCATAAACGTTCTGTCTATTCTTCCAGCCATCTAAAGACCTATTTGGCCTCAATATAGATAGATGCTAGTATTGCTAGAGCTATTATATCTGCTCAAAGGAAATTCTCAATGGCTAGTTAGTACCGAAAATATAGTACTTAAGTCATGAATTCTACTGGTATAAACGAACAAACCACATGCTATACTTAATATAAATGCTTATAGAAGTACGCATAGGTCCGGGCAAAAGAAAATTATCCGAGTCTATTGCCAGGGTCAGCCGGCTTTGCGGGACGCCGCTGAATAAAATACACAGGGTCCCGCATATTTCGTTATACGGGAGTTTTTCTGCCGACTATCAGCAGGTGGATCGGGTCAAGGAGGCCCTCCTGACTGTCGGCAGGCGCTATTCGTTCTTGCCTTATCTCATCGACGGTTTTCGTTGGATCAACGGTCAACACGGCCGGGTCATATACTTCAACATAGTTGCTGCTGCCGAATTTAAAAAGTTCAGGCAGGAGCTGGCGCAGAGGCTACTCAAAATTGTGCCCAGGACACAGCCATTTGATAAAGCGGAAGACTTTTTATTCCACTCGACTCTGGCTTATAAATTGGACAGCCGGGAATTCGAAAAGATGTGGTCGTGTGTGTCCATCGATAAAGTTCTGGCCGAGAAATATTCAACCCACATGGAAAATACTGAAGACTACCACATGAGATATTTCTATTTACTGCTGAATTCTCTCAGGGTAACATTCCTGAATGACCAATCGAAGATAGTTTGCGAATATGATTTTTTACAGCAAAGGTTGCTCACCAGGGGTGAGGCGCTAAGTAGTGACGATTGGAGCCGTACCTTAAAGCTGTTTAGAATAGCTAAAGGCATCGAAGGGTATGGATTTCGTGATAAACGCGGGTCTATATACCTTAGTAGTGATCTTCACCTGGATCACTCAAATATAATTCATTACTGTGCCCGGCCTTTTGCATCCGAGAACGTTGGAGAAATGAATAAAGTGCTGGTGGAGAACTGGAATAACACTGTTGGTTCTAGCGAGGTTTATTTCCTGGGCGATCTATCTTTTGGAAGAGGAGCAAGGCCTGCAGGTTACTGGCTGGAAAGGCTCAAAGGGAAAATTAACTTTATAAGAGGGTGGCACGATGTTGATGTCAGGTATGCTAAAGAATACCAAATAGTCAAGGGCGGAAGGTATACTTTTCTATTGGTGCATGACCCCGACCGGCTCCCTGTTGACTGGAACGGCTGGATTATCCACGGGCACAAGCACAATAATGATATGAAGAACTATCCTTTTATCAACGGGGATAAAAAGACCATCAATATCAGCCCGGAACTGGTCAATTACAGGCCGGTAAGCCTGGATTTTCTCAGTTCACTGAAGCTGAATTCAATCAAGCGAATGGATACTATAGACAGCATGCCTATAATGAGATGACGGCATTGCCTGTGTGCTACCCTTCACAAATTCTCTTAAAAAGTATACATTTTCATAAACGCGGAGGGGTGCTTCTATCAGAGTAACCAACATATCTCCTAACCTGAAACTGCTTGACCTGCAGCCGCCGATACCCGGCTATGGCAAGTTCATATCCGGTTATCTTGTTATAGGCCGGAAGAGGGCCGTTATCGATCCCGGACCGGCCATCGCCATCGATGGACTGCTCAAGGCGCTGGCCGAAGCAGGCACAAAGCCGCAAGAGATCGATTATATTGTGCTGACGCATATCCATATAGACCATGCAGGCGGCATCGGCAAAGCTGTCGGGGCAATGCCCAATGCCATGGTCGTTGTCCATGAGAGGGCCTTGCCTCACCTGGTTAACCCTGAAAAATTATGGGCTGCCAGCCTGCGAACCCTGGGCGACCTGGCGATCAAATATGGTGAGATAGAGCCCGTGCCGGCAGCGAGAATCGTTGCTGCCCAGGATAATATGAAGCTGGACCTGGGCGGTATAGAATTGGAAGTATATTTTACGCCCGGGCATGCCATACATCATTTAAGCTTGTTCGATCGGGCACACGGCATTCTCCTGGCGGGTGAAGCAGCTGGCGTATGTACCGACGGGAAGGTCAGGCCTGCCACGCCGCCTCCTTTCAAGCTGGAGGAAATGCTGGCTTCGGTTGATAAGCTGATAGGACTAAAACCGATCAAGCTGTGCTATGGACACTTCGGATGCTACGACAACGGGCTGGCAAGGCTCGAGCAATATAGAAAAAAACTATTAACCTGGCAGCAAATAGTCATCGACGAAACTGGCCTGGGCAAAAGCGCTGAAGTGATCCTGTCTGTATTGAGAGAGAGGGACCGCGACCTCTCATACCTGGATAAATTGGGTGAAGATGAATACCAGAGAGAAATGGTATTGCTTTTGAACAGCATTCGTGGTATGGCCTCGGCCGCCTAAATGCACTAACCGGGGTAATTTTCGCAAGCCGTGCCAGCCTGGCCGTCATTTATGTGAATCTTGTCTGATGCTGGCTTGAATGGTATACTACTCTATCGATTATGAAGCTGTGGCGCACACCTTTCGACCATAACCATTCTGCCGAACCTCTGGCCTACGTATTTATCGACAGGGAAAGATGCAAGGGGTGTGGTTTTTGCGCCGAATATTGCCCATGCGATGTCCTCAAGATGGGTTCGGAGCTTAGCTCCAAGGGCTACCAATTAGCAGTTGTCAAAGATGGCGACAAGTGCCTCGCCTGCGGATTCTGCGAATTGATATGCCCGGAATTCGCCGTCAAGCTCACCATCAACAATAAGGTCCATTCTGAAATTAAGTCATAATCTGCCGCGACCAGGATTTTCGCCGGGATAAAGCTGCAGGTTAAATATTGAATGTAATTCTGGCGTGTTTTTATTTGAAAGAACAATATGACAGATAATGGACACCTTTCAGGTGAGTTTTTCATTAACGGCGATGTGGCCTGTGCCGAGGGAGCGATAAGCGCCGGCTGCCGGTTCTTCGCCGGCTATCCCATCACACCCGCCACCGAGATAGCTGAGAGGATGAGCCGCCGCCTTCCTGTAGTGGGTGGTACGTACATCCAGATGGAAGATGAGATTGCTTCGATGAACGCTATACTTGGAGCCTCCTGGGCCGGTGTTAAATCGATGACGTCTACATCCGGTCCCGGCTTCAGCCTTATGATGGAAAACATCGGGCTGGGAGTCATGTTGGAGACGCCGTGCGTAGTGGTTGATATTCAGCGTGCGGGCCCTTCCACCGGGTTGCCTACTCTTGTCGGCCAACAGGATGTCATGCAGGCCAGGTGGGGCTCCCACGGCAGCTATGAGATCATAGCCCTTAGCCCGGATTCGCCTCAACATATGTTCGACCTGACCGTCAAAGCTTTCAATCTCTCGGAGAAATATCGCGTGCCGGTATTGATCATGTCCGATGAGGTCGTAGGGCATATGAGCGAAAAGGTAGTGATCCCCGAGATCTCTGCCGCCGACCTTATTTACAGGAAAATGCCGCAAATCGGCAGCGGCCCCTATCACCCTTATAAAGCGGACGAGAGCCTGGTACCGCCCATGGCAATTGCCGGGCAGGGATACCGTTTCCACGTTACGGGCCTAACACATGATGAGAGCGGCTATCCTGCGATGACGGCCGCTGCTCAAGACAGGCTCATCACCAGGCTGGTGGATAAAATCAAGACCCATGCCGATGATATCATTTTGTACGATGAATATATGACCGACGATGCCGAAATAGTGGTATGCGCGTACGGGATTACTTCCCGTATTGCCAGGTATGCTGTCAAGCTGGCGCGCCAGCAGGGCATCAAGGCCGGGTTTTTACAGCTCATCACACTGTGGCCCTTCGCCGAACGACGTGTCCGTGAGCTTGCTTCCCGTGTTAAGACGTTTATAGTTCCCGAGATCAACCGCGGGCAAATTGTCTACGAGGTGGAGCGATGTTCCTGCGGCAAAGCCCGCAGCCTGTCCGTACCGCATTCGGGCGGCGACGTGCACAAGCCGGAAACGATACTTGCTGCCATTAAGGAGTGCCATGCCTGATCATGAGGGCAACGGACATTCAATAATCGCCAAATATCTCAGGCAGGACAGGCTTCCGCATATCTGGTGCCCGGCCTGCGGAATAGGGCCGGCTTTGAACTGCTTTTTGAGGGCAATAGATAAATCGGGACTGGATCCGGATAAGATATCAGTTATCTCCGGCATAGGCTGCTCGGGACGTGTAGCCGGATATGTTAAGTTGGATTCCTTTCATACTACGCATGGCCGCGCCATCCCGTTCGCAACGGGTTTGAAGCTGGCTAACCCGGAATTGAAGGCAGTGGTCTTTTCGGGCGACGGTGACCTGGCGGCTATAGGAGGAAACCACCTCATTCATGCCGCCCGCCGCAACGTAGATATGACCGTTATCTGCATAAATAACTTCAACTACGGTATGACCGGAGGCCAGGTGGGCCCCACCGCTCCCTATGATGTGCGCACATCCACCACACCTTACGGAAATTTTGAATCGCCTTTCAACCTGCCGTTGCTGCTCTATGCCAGCGGTGCAACATATATTGCCAGATGGACGGTTTTGCACCTGCATCAGCTTGAAAACACCATGACAGAGGCATTATTGAAGCCAGGCTTTTCATTCGTCGAAGTCATCAGTCCCTGCCCTGCCGTTTACGGCAGGATGAACAAGGAGCCCGAAGGGCTTGATTCGCTCAAGAGTTATGAGAAGAGGAGCATTATCAAGAACGGCGCAGACCCCAAAGACGTTGGTATAACTCAGAACGGCCCTATAATCGTAGGAAAATTTATCGATGTAGATCGTCCTACCCTGCACACCAACCTGGCGGTGGTCGCCGAAAGGGCCAAGAAACAGGTTAAAAATAGTTAAGCGAAGATAATTTCCAGGAAGCTTAAATGAAAAAAGCTGAAATCAGACTGGCAGGATTCGGCGGACAGGGCATAGTCCTGCTGGGCAATATCATAGGCAAAGCTGCCTCCATTTACAATAATTCTTATGCAGCGCTTACCCAAAGCTATGGCCCCGAATCCAGGGGCGGCTCATGCCGTGCCGAAGTTATCATCAGCGACTCCCCCGTGGAGTATCCATATATAACCGACCCCGAAGTGCTGGTTATTCTATCTCAAGAGGCCTACAACGAGTTTGGCGCCGGGGCTAAGGGTCATGTTCTCCTGATCGTCGATTCGGAACTGGTTAAGATGGATACCCCGCCTGCCGCAAGGATGCTTTCCATACCGGCCAGCAGGCTCGCTAAGGAGATGGGGAAACCTGTAGTGGCCAATATCATCATGCTTGGTTTTCTGGCAGCCAATAGCGATGTTGTGTCGCGTGAGGCGCTGGAGCGGGCAGTTAAAGATTTTATCCCCGCCGGTACCGAGAGCTTCAATATGAAGGCGTTCGAACTGGGATTCAATTACTCATCACCCGACGAAAGGCCTGCGTAACATGGGGAAAAGCATACGCGCCGCAGTTATAGGCAGAACCATCGATGCGCTGCAGGCGGCGCTCTACCTGGCCAAAATAGGCACGCAGGTAAAGTTCATCACGGATGCCCCCGCCTTTGCCTTCTTTGAATCCAGCGGGGTTGATCCCCGGCTGTTCTGGTCTACAGTGTTAAATGCCATTCAGGATCCGAACATCGAATTCGTTTACAACACTTCCACCGTCGATATATGCGGTGAAAAGGGCAATTTCAATATAAAGACCACGCAACAACTAAGATACATTGACAGCGACCTGTGCACGGGATGCAAGAAATGCGAAGAGAACTGTTCCACAAGGCTGACCAAGACAAGCGACGGTAAAAACGTAATATTGAATGCAGTTCACAAGCCGTATCCTGGCAATAAGTCCGTGCCGTCAACCATGGTCATCGATAAAAACGGGATCTCGCCCTGTCGTGCCTCATGCCCGCTGGGCATAAATGTCCAGGGATTCGTATCCCTGCTGGCCAATAACAAGGTCCAGGAGGCCTACGACCTGATCAACGGATCGGCTCCCTTGGGAGGTATCCTGGGGCGCTTGTGCAAGCATCCCTGCGAGAGCAAATGCAGCCGGGCTAAAGTTGATAGTGCTGTCTCAATCAGATCATTGCACCGCTATGCTTATGATAATGTGGTTAGTCCTGCCGGAAAACACCTGGTAGCGGCTGGGCCTGCTTCCACTAGCAAAATAGCCATTATAGGCAGCGGCCCTGCAGGCCTCATGGCCGCCTGGGACCTCAAACGCAGGGGGTATGACCCAACTATTTTTGAATCCCATAACGTTATAGGCGGCATGCTGGCCACGGGCATTCCCAGGTTTAGATTATCCAGGGAAATCCGGGAACGGGAACTCGGTCAATTATTGGACATGGGGATCAAGATCAGGACCGGTATCACGGTGGGCCCTGATATCGATTTTGCTTACCTGAAAGAACGTGATTATAAGGCCTTTTTCCTGGCCATCGGCGCATCCAGGAACAATAAACTGGGTATAGAAGGCGAGGATCTATCGGGTGTTATAGATTGCATGTCCTTTCTATTGCTGCTCAACCTTACTGACGACCTTTTCATCGGATCCAACATTGTAATTATCGGCGATGGCAACAGCGCTGTCGATTCGGCCCGCGCTGCCATCAGACAAAATAAAGGCAGCGTTAAAATCGTGAGCTGGACCGTGCCGGAAGAATTGACGGCATCTGCAGACGAGATTCAGGAAGCACGGGAAGAGGGCGTTTCCATCGAGTATTCGTCCTACCCCGTGGAAATACTGGGAAATAAGAACAAGGTGACGGGGGTGCGCTTCTGCCGAACGAAGTTGACTGATGAGTTGATGCGCAATGGTTGGCATAGGCCCGAGCCTGTGGAAGGGACTGATTTTATTATCGAAGCAGACCATGTTATCGTCGCCATAGGCCAGTCGGCGGATGCAACCCAGTTGAACCTCGAAGGCCTCGACATAGAGAAAGCGTCAGGCACGATCAGGGTCAATCCGCTCACTCTGGCAACTAATTTACCCGGCGTATTTGCCGGCGGCGACTGTATGCGTGGTCCCAACAATGTCGTCGAAGCCATGGCCGACGGCCTGAAAGCCGCCGAGTCTATTGACAGATATCTGTCCGATTCCGATTTGGAAGAGGGCAGGCAAATTGCGTCTAAAAAGGTAGCGGAAGTGGATTTGGACTCGGTCTGGGCCTTTCCTGTCAAGAGGGCGGAGATGCCGTACCTGGATATGGAAAGCAGGAAAAATACCTATGAGGAAACGACGACGGGGTTCCCTGCTCAGACCATGGTCGAAGAGGCGCAAAGGTGCCTGAGTTGCGCTCTGTGTAGTGAGTGTATGGAGTGCATTAAGGTATGTAAGTCCAATGCGATCAGGCACAATGACACCGTTAGGCATAAGGACGTAGAAGCGGATGTTATCCTGAAATTTCCTGCTGAAGATATGGGCGTAAAGGAGGAGGGTCCGGCGGCCGATAAGAGCGGTGTATATACAATCAGCCACGGGACCGATCGGTCGGAAGGCGATGTTAATGTAAAACTCATGGCAGCCGTAATGCAGACCATACTGGATTCGGATCTTGAATTTTTGGATAAGTTGTCAACAGGCCGTTTCGGCTGCGACGATCAAGCTGAAGGCAGTCATGATCCAATCCACTATCTTGAGGATCATACCCTGCCGGAAAGCAAGCAGGGCATATTCCTCTGCCGTTGCAATGGGGAGAATAGCTCGGCCATAGATTTCGGGCGACTAAGCCTCGGTGCTCAGAAACTAAATATCGCACATATATCCGAGATTGAGCAAGCATGTACAGAAGAAGGGGCGCAGGTCATCGCACAACGTTGGAAAGAAGCCGGCCTGGACCGTGCTGTTGTAGCCGCCTGCAGGTGCTGCAATTACGACCAGATTTGTTATAGCTGCAACGATAGGCGCATCCTCAGCAGTCACTACCTTAGGCGTAATATTCCAGGTCAAAGCAGTTCAGATATCGAGTATGTCAATATCAGGGAACTATGCGCCTGGGCGCATGGTGACGACCGGCAGTCGGCGACTGACAAAGCGCTTAAAATTCTGGAGGCGGCAGTGCTCCTCCCTCCTTCTGGTCATCAAAAATACGAGCGCCACCCGATTAACCCTGCGGCACTTTTTATTGGGGAGTCCGGTACCGCTAAGATTGCAGCCATGACCCTGGAAGTACTGGGCTGCAAACTGTTTCAGGTAACGCAGGTGCCCGATTCCCTTGAGATAGGCGGCCAGCCCGGCGACTACCATGTAAAGCTGGGGTTTTCGGATAGAAACGAGGTAATAAAGACCGGAACTATCATTATTGATGCGTCTCTTAAGCAGGCTGACCTCGATAAGTTGGGTTATACCTATACAGGGAGGCTGTTTCAGCGTTTAATTTCCGGTATGGTTAAAGATCACGCCGGATCAAAATTAAACCTCAATAAGTATGCGTCGGCTCTTAACAGGGCCGGGCTTTTTATCAACCCCCCGTTGACGGGCCGTGAGAAAGGGGATGAAAGTGCACAGGGTGTTGCATTGGCGGCTGCCATATTATTGTATCTCCGGTCGAATTGGATTACGGCCCGGGATTCGGTGGCTCAGGTCAATACGGCTCTGTGCCGCGGCTGCCGGACCTGTATAGAACGTTGCCCGATAATTGAAATGCGCGAAGGGGCCAACGGCTTACTGCACTCCCATCTTGAACGTTTCCTGTGCATGGGTTGTGGGGCCTGCGCCAGCGTATGCCCCACAGGCGCTATCTACCTCAGTGGCCAGGATAAAAGTAGGATCGGTACAGCATTGAAATCATTCCTGTGTCCGGCGGAAATATGATATTACAGGTGACTCGTGACAGCTAAAATATTGATATTCTCTTGCAATTGGGATGGCTGGAGCTGCATTGACTCAGCCGCCAATGCCGGCCTGAGTTATCCGGTTTCGGTAAATATAATTAAATTAACCTGCCTTTCCAGCCTGAATGCGGGTTTTATGCTGAAGGCCTTTGAACATGGCGCTGATGGCGTTATGTTACTCGGTTGCCAAAATCAGCAGTGCCGCTACGGTCAATTTGATAATAGTATCGAGATAGAATGCGACAAAGCCAGAGAGATCATTAAAATGCTGGGCGTTAAAGGCGATAGAATCATGCTGGCAAGATTGGCACCCTTCGATGGGAGGGGATTTATCGAACAGCTTAACGGATTTATTCACGGGATCAAGAACCCGGCCATACCGGCCGGCGCACAAAAAGCCGACAAGCCGTAGATGGAGATTAAGTGTCAGAGCTGAAAGATATAATACGTCAGACTAAAGCGCACTTCTGCCTGGACTGCGGAAAATGCACCGCGGTGTGCCCGGTCAGCCGCTATGATCAGCAGTTCAGCCCGCGCTTGATTGTCCGCAAAGCGTTGCGTCATCCGGAGAAAATTTACGCAGACCGCAATATATGGTCATGCATCGGCTGCAATATGTGCACGATCAGATGTAATTATAACGTGAGCTTCGTTGATTTCATCAGGTACCTGCGTATGAAATCACGTGAACATGGGATGGAACCTGTATATAACCACAGTGGTGTGACCGAGTCGGTTATGCACTTGATGGGCAAAAAGGAGACCCGGCAGGACAGGTTGGACTGGATACCTCAGGATATAAATGTCAGCCCGTCAGCGGACACGGCTTTCTTTGTAGGATGTGCTCCCTACTTTGATTCTATTTTCAAGGATATCGGCGTCAAATCAACGGATAGCCCCATCGGCGCCATGCGTCTCCTTAACCGGGCCGGTGTTGCCTTTACTGTACTGGCCAACGAACGCTGCTGCGGGCATGATTTGATTTTATCGGGAGATAAGAGTGGTTTTATTAACCTGGGACAGGCCAATATTCATGAGATAAATAAACGTAGCATAAAAAAAATAATAACCGCCTGCCCGGAGTGTTACTATACGCTGAAAATAGACTACGCCCGGTTTTTTCCGGACTGGCATATGGAAGTACAACATTTAGCAGAAGTACCCGATATAATTAAAATTGAGGTTAATGTGGGCGAAAAAGGGAGAAACCGGCCAAAAGTGACCCTTCATGATTCATGCAAGCTGGGCAGGTATTTTAGAAAATATGATGAGCCGCGCAATATTTTACGTACTCTAGCTGATGCCGAACTGATCGAGATGGAATATAACAGGGATAATGCTCTCTGCTGCGGGGCTAATCCCTGGATGTTCTGCGGCTCGGTCAATAAACAAATTCAGGATGAAAGGCTCAGGCAGGCCGATGCAACCGGGGCTGATTTCCTGATCACTTCTTGCCCCAAGTGCCAGATCCATTTAACATGTGCCCAGCGGTCAAACGGCCAGGCCGAAGAAAAAATAAAAATCGTTGACATGTACCATTTCATCTCAGAGAGAGCTCTCAAGGAGAACGATTAATTGGAAGAAGCAAGCAATAGAGTAGGCGTTTTTGTATGCGACTGCGGCATGAATATCGCCGGTTCGGTGGATTGTGAAGCCGTTAAAGATATGGCTTCCACCGTTCCCGGTGTCGTAGTGGCCATGAGAAATAAATATACGTGCTCAGACCCTGGACAGGAAGAGATTAAGAGATGTATTCACGAGCACAACCTGGACCGCGTGGTGGTTGCTTCATGCTCACCCAGGATGCACGAGACGACCTTTCGCAACTGTATAAGCAAGGCAGGCATGAATTCTTATCTTCTGGAGATGGCGAATATCCGTGAGCATTGCAGTTGGGTTCACCTGCATGATAAAAAAGCGGCTACCGAAAAAGCCATGGATATTGTCAAAGTGGCCGTAGCCAAAGCAAGGCTGCTGCAGCCTATCGAAGAGACTAAAATCCCGGTTACGGACGCGGCGCTGGTCATCGGTGGTGGGGTTGCAGGGATTCAAGCCGCGCTGGACCTAGCGGATTCGGGACACAAGGTTTATTTAATTGAACGTCAACCTTCCATCGGCGGAATCATGGCCCAGTTGGATAAGACTTTTCCGACGATGGACTGTTCCATATGTGTGCTGGGTCCCAAGATGATGGACGCTGGCAAGCATCCCAATATCGAGTTGATAGCCTTCAGTGAGATATCCAGTGTTTCAGGCTATATCGGAAACTACACTGTCGTTATAAATAAAAAAGCCCGATACGTTAACGAGCTGGATTGCAATTCCTGCGGCAAATGCGCCGAAGTTTGCCCGGTGGTGGTACCAGATGAATTTCAGCAGGGATTTTCCTCGCGCAAAGCGGCTTTTATCCCCTTTCCGCAGGCCGTGCCGCCGGCATACATAATCGATATGAAAAACTGCCTAGGCAACAATCCAGTCAGGTGCAATAAATGCGTGGAAGTCTGCGAAAAGAAATGCATCGATTTGAATATGGCTGACAGAGAAATCGAGATAAAGGTTGGCGCCATCATCGTATGCACCGGGATGGATATCTACGACCCGACCGTCCTGGACGAGTACGGCTATACGCGCTTTGAAAATGTAATCACAACTATGGAGTTCGAGCGACTGATCTGCGGCGGCGGGCCGACCGAGGGGCAGATTTTACGTCCTACCGACCGCAAGGTGCCAAAGCGCATTGGCTTCATTCAATGCGTGGGCTCGCGAACGGCCAACCGGGGAAACCCCTACTGCTCCAATGTCTGCTGCATGAATACCATTAAAGACAGCCTCCTGATTAAAGAGCACTATACGGATACTGAGATATATGTGTTTTACATGGATATCCGTGCTTACGGCAAAGGTTTTGAAGACCTCTACAAAAGATCTCAGGAAGAAGGTGTGCATTATATTCGCGGATTCCCTGGAGAAGTGACCGAAGACCCGGCCAACTGTAATATCAAGGTGCGTGTAGAAAATACCACCACCTGCCAGGTGGAGGAATATGAGTTGGACCTTCTGGTGCTGTCGGTTGGATTGCACCAGGATAGCGGGCTCAAGAAGCTGTGTAACCTGCTGAATATCTCGCTGACCTCGGACGGGTTTGTGATGGAAGCGCATCCTAAGCTGAAGCCGGTAGATGCCCCCACGCCGGGCATATTTTTCGCAGGCTCCGTTGAGGCGCCCAAGGATATCAAAGACAGCGTCACTCAAGCCAGTGCCGCAGTATCCCGCAGCTCTATAATCTTAAATGCGGACTTTATCAAGGGTGACGGAGTCAAAGCATTTGTTGATCAGGAGAAGTGCACTTCCTGCGGGGTATGTGCCAGGGTTTGCCCCTATAATGCCATCGAGGTAGACATTAAGGCCAAGAGTGGGGCTAAGATAATTGTCGCAGCCTGCGCAGGCTGCGGCGCCTGCTCGGCTGAATGCCGTTTTGATGCTATAACCATCCACCACTTCATGGAAGACCAGGTTCTTTCCCAGATCAGCTCAGCGTTGGCCGATAACCCGCAAAAAAAGATTATCACCTTCCTGTGCAACTGGTGCAGTTATGCCGCAAGTGATGTGGCCGGCATTTCCAGGATGCAGTATCCGGCCAACAACCGGTTCATAAGAGTCATGTGCAGCGCCCGTGTGACCGAGAGATTTATCTGGCATGCCTTCAAGCTGGGAGCGCCACTGGTGCTGTTATCGGGCTGCCATATCGGTGATTGCCATTACATTACAGCCAACCATTCGACCCAAAGGAGGGCTGACAGGATGTGGGATGCCATGGAGAAGCTGGGAATCAGGCCCGAAAGGCTGCAGCTTGAATGGATTAGCGCCGCGGAGGCTCCGCGCTTTGCCCAGATAATGCGCGAGCTGGAGAAGATGCGCCAAACAGTCACCAGTGAAGAGATAGAATTTACTCAGAGAGTACTTACCGGCAGAGATAATGCTGCTTAAGGGCTGGCCACTAAGGCCGCCGGATGATAATTTTAGCGGGGGAATATAGCTTGTCTAAAGAAACCTTCAAATGCCTGCACTGCGACCACACTTACGAAATGGAGCCGGATGCCAAAAGTGAGATGAAGGACCGGATTTGCCCCAAATGTAAGTCCAATAGCGTCCGAAAGATTAAAAAACAGTAGTAATAGCTTTCCTGATACGGGGTAGCTATTCTATTTCGATATCTTTTATACGAAGCTCGGTACCGCCCGTGAGCTCTATATTAGGGCTGCCGCACTTGGGGCACACGTATTCATATTCCTCGACTGAGAAATCGGAGTTGCAGTTTTTGCAGTGCCCTGCGACAGGCACCTCTTCGACGTCCAGATAAGCGCCGTCGGCCATGGTATCTTTGGCCACAATTCCGAAGCAGAAGGTCAGTTGCATAGGCACGATACCGCGCAGCTCACCGGCGATGAGGTTGATGCGGATGACTTTGGAAGCGCCTTCCTTCCTGGCTGCTTCGACTGATATCTCGAGGATATTCTGGGCAATGCCCATCTCATGCATGGGAAAGCTCACCCAGTTTTTTCTGATGATGTTTCACCAGCCATGCTATCCATTCATCCAGACCTGTGCCCTTGGTGCAGGATATCTCGATGATGTCGATATTGGGGTTAATCTTGCGGGCGTTGGCACGGGCTTCCCCCATGTTGAAGTTGGTATACTGCACAAGGTCGATTTTATTGATGAGCATCAGGGCTGACTCGTGGAACATGAGGGGGTATTTAAGCGGCTTCTCATCTCCCTCGGTTACGCTCAGGATCATGATCTTATAGTCCTCACCGACGATAAATTCGGCGGGGCACACCAGGTTGCCGACATTTTCGACAACCAGTATATCTATTTTATCGAGCTGCATGTGCGGCAAAGCCGATGCCACCATGTTGGCATCCAGGTGGCAGGCGGAACCTGTAGTGAGCTGGATGGCCGGGATGTTGAATTTGCTAAGCCGGTCTGCATCCCTTGTTGTCTCCAGGTCTCCCACGACAACGCCCAGCCTGAGCTTGCCGGCCAGTTTTTCGGCCGTTTTCTCGAGCAGGGAAGTCTTGCCCGCACCGGGTGAACTCATGAGGTTGAGCACAAGGTTGCGGTTTTTGAGGAACAGTTGCCTGTTTTCTTCAGCAATCCTGTCGTTGGCCTGTAATACATCCTGCATAACATTGATCTTCATAGCTTTACCTCGATAAATATCTGTCTGCTATTGAAGTGGCGTTTTTAAGTATACTGTTTTAATTATAGGCGTTTCAAAGAATCGGGGCCTTGAACGTACATTGCTAAGTCAATGGTGCTTTCCTTATAATAAACCATTACCCGATTAAACGTAGCTTGTATTAATTGTAATTGGCGAAAGTTTATTAATGGAATCACACAATAGATTCAGTCTCCCTGAACGTATTGAAGGGCTTGGTCAGCTGTCCTATAACCTCTGGTGGAGTTGGCATCCGGATGCGCGCGAAGTTTTTAAGGTGCTGGACAGGTCGATGTGGAAATCCTACGGGCACAACCCTGTCAAGCTGTTGAAAGACATACCTTATTATCGCCTGGTAGCCCGCGCCGGTGATATCAGTTATTTGAGTCTATACGACAAGACCATGTCTGATTTCAAGGCCAGTATAGCATCCGGCAATACATGGTTTGAGAGAAACCACCCTGAGTTCGCTGATAAGCTAATAGCTTATTTTTCACTCGAATTTGCCGTACATTTTTCGCTGCCGCTTTATGCGGGAGGCCTTGGCGTGCTGGCAGGAGACTACTGTAAAGAGGCCAGTGATCTTGGGCTTCCTCTAGTTGGCGTGGGTTTAATGTATCCGCAGGGCTATTTTCACCAGTATATATCGCAAGATGGCTGGCAAAGCGAGGTATACGACCAGATCGATTTCGATGAGGTTGCTGTCTCGCGCGTCATCACGGCCGACGGCAAACCGCTGACAGTGACTGTTCCGCTGGACAACGTGTCGATCCATGTAGCGGCCTGGAAGCTGAACTTGGGGCGTGTCAAGCTCTATTTGCTTGATACCAACCTGGATGAGAATCCAATGGCCTATCGTAATCTATCTGCCCGGCTGTACGGCGGCGACCGTGAGATCCGTCTGTTGCAGGAGCTCGTGATCGGCATCGGTGGGGTTAGGATACTAAGGGCGCTCGGTTTGAATCCTACTGTCTGGCATGCTAACGAAGGCCACACTACCTTTATGTTCATAGAGCGCATCCGGGAAATAGTACAGAGCGGAATGGCGCTGAAAGAAGCTATTAATGTAGTACAGGAAACGTCGGTATTCACGACGCATACGCCTGTCCCGGCCGGTAATGATACTTTCGCGCCAGAGCTTATAGATAAGTATTTCCATAATTACTGGGGCCAGTTGAAAATGGACCGTGACCAGTTCTTAAAGATGGGCATGATCAGTGGTCCCGGCGAGTCATTCAATATGACGGTGCTGGGCCTGAAGCTGGCGGGGTTCAGGAACGGCGTCAGCAAGCTGCACGGCCAGGTCTGCAGGAAAATGTGGCATGGGCTGTGGCCGGACCTTGAAGAGGATAATGTTCCAATCGAGTCGATCACCAATGGGGTCCACGAGCGTACCTGGATAGCGCCGCAATACCAATTGCTTTTCCGGGAGTATATGGGGAATGACTGGATGAAACACCAGGACGATCCCGATATGTGGCAAAATGTGCGCTTGATTCCCGATGAGGCCTTGTGGGGTATGCATCGTTGGCTGAAATCAAAGCTGATTAATTCCGTGCTCTACAGAGCCCGGCGAAGGTGGGTTCGAGATAGGGTGGCGCCCATTCAACCGCTGGCCATGGGGGCCCTGTTGGATACCGATGCGTTGACTATCGGTTTTTGCAGGCGCTTTACCGGATATAAAAGGGCGAGTTTAATTCTCAGCGATGCTCCCAGGCTCAAGAAGATAATAGACAGCAGCCTTCAACCCGTACAGATCATTTTTGCAGGAAAAGCACATCCCAGCGACGAGGGTGGAAAGAAATTAATACAGCAAATATACAACCTGGCCAAAGATCCCGACTTCGGCGGCAGAATCGCCTTTATTGAGGACTACGATATGCATTTGGCTCGTGATATCGTATGTGGGGTGGATGTCTGGCTTAATACCCCGCGCTCATTAATGGAGGCCAGTGGAACCAGCGGACAGAAGGCTTCGGCTAACGGAGTACTGAATTTGAGCGTGCTAGACGGTTGGTGGTTCGAAGGTTATAATGGGCAAAACGGATGGGCTGTTGAGGAAAAAGGTGGTGGAGATCCGAACGCCATCGATAGTCAAACTGCCAAAGCGATCTATGATCTGCTGGAGGAGCAGATCATCCCAATGTATTACGAAAGGGATGCTGAGGGCCTGCCTCGCGGATGGATCAAGATGATGAAGGAGACTATACGCTCCAACAGCCCTCTATTTAACACATCGAGGATGGCTAAGGAATATACCGAGCGGTTTTACCTTAATGCCATAAATAACCAGCATAAATAAAACAGGATAAAAGGTTATGATTATGGTCATGGGGTTGCCGGGGCTGTTTAAGACAGTGTAATATGTGCTAAATTTTAGATTTCTTGATTGATAACTTAACATAATGAAGGAAATTAAGAAAATTGGCTTCTTGACCAGCGGCGGAGATGCACCTGGGATGAATGCAGCCATCAGGGCTATAGTGCGAGGAGCAGCCTATCACGGCGTCGAGGTTGTGGGCATCCGCAGGGGATTTGCGGGTCTAATCAGCCGTGATTTTCAGAAGTTCAACAGGCGTTCGGTGGCCAACATCATCCAGAAAGGCGGCACGATACTTGAAACATCACGTTGTAATGACATGTATTCCGTTGAGGGAAGAAAGAAGGCCATTGAAGCCCTTAAAGGCGAAGATGTTGACGGATGTGTGGTAGTCGGGGGTGATGGGTCTTTCCAGGCCGCATCTTTAATGGGTCAGGAGAGTGACATCGCCTTTATCGGTGTACCGGGCACCATTGATAATGATATATGGGGCACTGACTACACCATTGGCTACCAGACGGCGGTTAACACGGCTTTGGACGCTATAGACCGCATTCGCGATACGGCCAGCGCCTTCGAGAGGGTTTTCTTCGTAGAGGTCATGGGGCGGAAGTCGGGTTTCCTGGCTGTTGCCGTGGGGCTGGCCGGCGGTGCAGAACAAATCATCATTCCTGAAATTAAAATGGATATGGAGAAGCTTTGCAACAATTTGAGAGAAAGCTTCAAGCGTGGAAAAAGGAGCAGCATAATAGTGGTCGCCGAGGGCAATCAGGTGGAAGACACCATTAATATTGCCAAGTATGTTGAGTTGAGATTGAAAATAGAATGCAGGCTTTGTACTCTTGGCCATATACAAAGGGGAGGCTCGCCGACGGCAAGGGACAGGATACTTGCCAGCTTCCTGGGAGTTGCAGCTATCGATGCTCTTCTGGAAGGCAAGAGCGATCAGGCGGTGGGTGAGGTGAAGGGCAGGATAATCCTTACTCCATTTAAGGAAACCTGGGAAAAGAAAAAGGAAATAGACCATCGGTTTCTTAAGATTATGCCGATACTATCTTCGTAGAGTCGAATTGTGCTTGTAGTAATTTCCCATCTCCGGGGCGGTTGTTGTAAATCATCAGTATTATATAAAGGTTAAATATGTCCGATTCTTGCAGGAGGTTTATCCATGGAGATAGTTAAATGGTTCGAGGACTTGGGTAAAGCCGATGTGGCCAAAGCGGGCGGCAAAGGCGCTAACCTTGGAGAACTGGTCAAAGCCGGGCTTCCGGTACCTGGAGGTTTTGTGATCACCGCACAGGCGTATTTGCTTTTCACTACCGAGAGCGGCCTCTCGCAAAGCATATCGCACTCTATCGAAGGCCTGGATGTCGACGATACCGCGGCCTTGCAGGCTAAAGCCAAAGAGATACAGGAAATGATAGTTAGCGCGGATATGCCCACTGTAATAAAGAGTGAGATTATCAAGGCATACGAGGAACTTTCCAAAAGGGATTCTGTCAAGGCGGAGTTCGTTGCCGTCAGGTCCTCTGCCACCATGGAAGATTCGGAACAGGCATCCTTTGCCGGTATGAATGCCACTTTTTTGAACGTACGTGGGAAGGAAGATCTGATCAGGAAAGTAAAGGAATGCTGGGCGTCTTTATACGGCGCCAGAGTTATATTCTACAGGTCTAAAAAAGAGTTTCTGGATGAGCCTGTTATTGCCGTAGTTGTACAGAAAATGGTCAACTCGGACAAAGCGGGTGTAATGTTTACGGTTAATCCCAGCAATAATAATTTGGCCAGCCTGGTAATCGAAGGCGCTTTCGGACTGGGTGAAGTGGTTGTCGGCGGGCTGGTATCACCCGATTATTATGAAGTAGAGAAATCTACCCTCAAAGTTAAAGATACGAGGTTGTCCCACAAGAATTTTAAAATCATACGTGACGACAAGGGGCAAAACCTGGAAGTTAAGCTATCCAAGAAGGAAGCGGAGGAGCAGGTGCTGAGCGAAGCTGAGATTCTGGATCTGGCCAACCTGGGCCTTAAGATCGAAGGGCACTATGGCAGCCCCCAGGATACTGAGTGGGCCATTGAGGGCAGCAAGATATACATGGTACAGTCCAGGCCTATAACAACTTTGATTAAAACCGCTGAGGAGGTTGCAGAAGAAGAAGGCAAAGAGCTGATTAGAGGGTTTGGCGCTAGCCCAGGCCGAGGAAGTGGAGAGGTGCGGGTGCTCTCATCTCCTATGCAGGATAATGGTTTTGAGAGTGGTGACGTGCTAGTAGCGGAAATGACTACTCCAGACTGGGTGCCGCTGATGAAGAAAGCATCGGCTATCGTTACCGACGGCGGCGGCATGACCTGCCACGCTGCTATCGTATCTCGCGAGATGGGCCTTCCCTGCGTAGTGGGTACCAGGACTGCCACTAAAGTCTTAAAGGACAAAATGCTGGTCACCGTAGATGGCACTCATGGCACTGTGTATGAAGGAAAACTGAAGGAAAAGAACAAGAGTGCGGAAGAAGTGGCCATGGCTATTATGCCCAGGCCGGCTCCCCTGGTCACGGCAACCAAGCTGTATGTCAACCTGGCAATGCCTTACGAGGCGGAAAGGATTGCCAAAGAGGACGTGGATGGCGTTGGCTTACTCAGGGCCGAGTTTATGGTAATAGATGCCTGCGACGGCATTCATCCACGGCAGCTCATGGAAGACGGCAAAAGCCACCAGTTCATCGACTCCATGGTCAGGAACCTACGTATTTTCACCCGTGCATTTTATCCCAGGCCGGTGATTTACAGGGCTATCGATTTCAGGACTAATGAGTTCCGTAACCTGCGCGGCGGCGATAAATATGAGCCGGTTGAACAAAACCCGATGATAGGGTTCCGCGGCTGTTACAGGTATGTGTTGAATCCCGATCTGTTTGAACTCGAGTTGAAAGTGCTGGCTAAAGTAAGGGAACAGGATAAAAACCTGCACCTCATGATACCCTTTGTGCGAACCTTGTGGGAATTCAAGAAATGCAAGCAGTTGATCGATAAAAGCGAACTGGCTGATGACAGGGAGATGGAACTATGGGTCATGGCCGAGGTACCTTCGGTTGTTTACTGGCTGGAAGAGTACGTTAAAGCGGGTATAACCGGCGTGTCTATTGGCTCCAATGATCTCACACAACTGGTATTGGGCGTGGACAGGGATAGCGAAGTATGTGCCCCATTGTATGATGAAAGGGACAAGGCTGTCCTGGACGCTATCCGGCAAATTATAGGGACTGCCCGAAGGATGGGCATCACCTGCTCGATATGCGGGCAGGCGCCGTCCAACTACCCCGACTTTGCGGAAAAACTTGTGGACTGGGGTATTACATCCGTATCGGTGAATCCCGACGTCATTAACGTAACCAGGCACAATGTGGCGGCTGCCGAACAGCGCATGCTGCTTAAAATGATGCGCAAAATGAACTCGGGAACTTAGCTGATCCTATTTTTCTAAGGTAATCAACAGCAGGACGACTGCTCACTGGCACGGCGGTTGTCCTGCTGTTATTATATCTCTGCAACAATGATTGTTTTGCTCCCGGGTCGAAAGCCACTAAGATTAATTCAGGGACATTCCCTCCGGCATAATAATAGAAATGAACAACATCCGTAACTTTTGCATAATCGCCCACATAGACCACGGAAAGTCGACCCTGGCCGACAGGATACTCGAGCTTACAGGGCTGATCAGAAAGGCCAGCATGGAGCAGATGCTGGACAGCATGGACCTTGAGCGCGAGCGGGGCATTACCATCAAGGCCAAGTCGGTCAGGATCCCCTATAAATCGGCTGGCGGCGCAGAATTCATCTTGAACCTGATCGATACGCCGGGCCATGTCGACTTTAATTACGAAGTATCTCGCAGCCTTATGGCCTGCGAGGGAGCAGTATTGCTGGTAGATGCCTCGCAGGGTGTCGAAGCGCAGACCATCGCCAACGCCAACCTTGCCCTGGATGCTGGACTGAAGATAATACCGGTTATCAATAAAATCGACCTTCCTAATGCCATGGTGGACGACTGCAGCCTGCAGCTATACTCGATGCTGGGATTGCATATCGAAGATATCTTGCATGTATCAGCCAAAGAGGGCACCGGCGTGCTGGAGCTGCTCGATGCCATAGCGGACAGGATTCCCCCCCCACAGGGCAGCTCATCCGATCCGCTGAAATGCCTGATATTTGATTCCTTTTACGATGCATACCGGGGGGTGATTCCGCATCTGCGTGTTTTTAACGGAAGCCTGAAGGCAGGCGATAAAATCATGCTTAAATCCACGGAGAAGGTCTTCGAAGTGGAGGAGGTTGGCTATTTCAGCCTGGGACTGACGCAGGCTGCCGGTTTGAACGCCGGCGATGTAGGTTACGTAGTGGCCCTTATAAGAAATGCCGGTGAAATCCATGTCGGCGATACGGTTGTATCCGCCGACCATCCCGAGGTCCCGGCTATCCCGGGTTTCAGGATGTCTCAGCCCATGGTTTATTGTGGTGTTTATCCCATTATCACCAGCGATTATGCCAGGCTGGGAGCAGCGCTGGAGAAATTCAAGCTTAACGACTCGTCAATTACTTTTGAAAAAGAAACTTCGGCTGCCCTGGGCTATGGCTACCGAATGGGTTTCCTGGGCTTGTTGCATATGGAAATTGCACTGGAAAGGCTGAAACGGGAATACGAACAGGATATTATTGCCACGATGCCGTCCGTCATATATAAGGTTGCAACTAAAAATGGCGAAACGTTGATGCTGGATAACCCTTCAAAATTCCCTCCCGAAGGCCAGATCGAGCATATAGAAGAGCCAATGATCCGTGCCCGCGTTATCGTGCCTTCCGGTTTTGTTGGACCATGCATGGAGCTGGCCGAAGCCAAACGTGGCTCGCTGGTCGGCATTGAGCATCCTGACGACAAGCGGGCTATATTGGTCTACGACCTGCCGCTGGCCGAGATGATAACCGATTTTTACGACAGGTTGAAGAGCGTTAGCCGCGGCTATGCCAGTATGGACTATGAAATGAACGGCTACCGTTCGGCAGACCTGGTCAAGGTGGATATACTGGTCAATAACAGCGCCGTAGACGCCCTGTCTTATATATCTCCCAAAGAAGGGGCTTCCATCAAAGGCAGGGCCCTGATTTATAAACTGAGCAAGGTCATTCCCAGGCACCAGTTCAAGATACCTCTACAGGCTGCTATAGGCTCACAGGTAATAGCCAGGGCGGATATCTTCCCCATGAGAAAGGACGTGATCGCCAAATGCTATGGCGGCGATATCACCCGCAAGAGGAAACTTCTGGAGAAGCAAAAAGAGGGCAAGAAGAAAATGAAGATGGTGGGTTTTGTGGAAGTGCCTCAGGAAGCTTTCCTGTCACTCATGAAAATAGAGGAGTAGTTGTCCGAATGAGGGGTCTTTATATCCACATCCCGTTCTGCATCAGCAAATGCCGCTATTGCGATTTTTATTCGCTGGCTGGGAAGACAGACCTGATTGAGGGCTATGTGTCAGCAGTAGTGCGGGAAGCTGAGAAGTACGGCGGCACGTCCTTCAAGACCATGTACGTGGGTGGTGGTACGCCCAGTTTGCTGGGGCCGCGAAGGCTGGCTGACCTCGTGGACGGCCTGCGGAGCCATTTACAGATCGATTGTCTTCTCGAAGCTACTATCGAGGCTAATCCCGAATCAACGGATGAGGATTTTCTCAGGATGGTGCGGGATATAGGATTTAACAGGATTTCCATTGGGGTCCAGTCTCTTGACGATGATGAACTTAAGAAAGCCGGGCGGGTGCACTCCAGTACACAGGCCCTGAAGGCTATCGAACTTGCCTTTAATTGCGGCATTGATAATGTTTCAGCCGATATAATCATCGGGCTTCCCGGTCAGACAGTTGAAAGCCTGGATAATACACTGCGGAAACTTGTGGGGATTGGGTTGACTCACGCATCAGTCTATTGCCTATCAATCGAGGAAGGGACAGCCTTTGCAGCCTGCCCTCCTGCTGATTTGCCCGATGACGAGTTCCAGGCGTCGGTGTATGAACGTGTGGCCGGCATCTTGAAGGAGTATGGCTTTATCCACTATGAGATCTCCAATTTTGCCCTTCAGGGGAAAGAATGTTTACATAATCTCAATTACTGGAGGGGTGGCGAGTATATAGGACTGGGATCTTCGGCCGCTTCCCATGTCGGTGGAAGACGGTGGAAAAACGAGGCAAATCTGCATGCTTATATGGATGATCCGTTGGCTGCAGGGATCGAGGAAGATATCGTCGATGCAGAAACTAAAATGGCCGAAGAGGCCATGCTGCGGCTCAGGCTACTGGAAGAGGGCTTGGATACTGGACAGCTTACCATGCGATATGGCTTGAACGAGTTTAAAGACCTTGAAAAGCGGCTTAATATTTTGGCCGGACAAAAAAAGCTGGTTAAGAATGGTAAAAGGTATAAGCTGGCGCCCGGCAGCATACTTACCTCCAACCATGTCTTTGTTGATGTCATTAAATGACTGCTATTACCAGAGGCCGGGTATGAGGGCTTTACGACTGTTCGGGTAATCCGGGAACGTCTGATGGTACCATGCATGGTGGGACCTGGCGCGTGGAGCCAGGTTAGCGATGGTCCAGAGCGCAAAGCTGAGGCCCGCCAGTGACCAGGTCGATAAGGCCCATCCCAGCCACACCATGATCTCCCCGAGGTAATTAGGACAGGATATATAGTTATACAGGCCGCCCCGCGGTATGCTATATCCTTTCTCTCCGGACTTCCTCAATTTACTCAAGGTGAAATCGGCCTGCCTGTTGATGATGAATCCGCATACGAAGATGACCGCTCCTATGATAAAACGCGGATCGGCCATCCATTGATTGGAATATCCGCCCGATAAGGTAAAAACGTAGTATCCGTTCAGCGAGGCATTGACAAAGTTGAAGAAAACGCCCAACAGCACCACCGATAAAGGCATTTTGTCATTGGAGCTCTTCAAACTGAAAGGGTAAATGAAAGCACGATGAATATAATGTGCTTCCCAGAGCAGCAAGAAAATCACCGATGGGATAGACACAGGGGCCTTTCCCAGGACGAAGCACAGCGCGAATATGACGGGTGACCAGGCTTCCATGATAATCCAGGCCAGCTTGCTATCGAGCGCAGGCCCCCACCCTTTCCTGACATGACGGCCATAAGGAGCGACGATGAAAAACAGGCTGATAAAAATCGCCGCCGACAGCATCAGCCAGGTTATTAAGACAATGTAATATATTCTTTCGATAAGCATAAATTACTTTGGATTAAGGTAGCCGTTGTCTTTGAACCATTGAATAGTATCCGCTATGGTTTCCCTGAATGGCCGTGGATTGTAACCCAACTCACGGGTGGCCTTATCGTGAAGGATATGATGGTTGCTCACCAGTGCATTCAAGGAGGCCGTTGTGAAAATCGGCCTTGCCCCAACCAATCGGGAGGAAAGCGTTACAAGAGGAGAACAAGCACGTGCCAAGGACATAGGACATACCAGGCTGGGAGCTTTGTTCCCCATTACGCTCGCTACTATGTCGGCCACTTCCTTAACTGAAAGCCACTCTCCGGACAGTAAATAATTGGAACCAGCCGGAGCTCTCTCCTCGGCCTTTATGGCGTAATCGACAACATCCCGTACATCCACCCAGTCGAAACCTCCTTCGATGAGCACGGGCAATTTACCTTTGGCCATCTGCAAAAGCGCCAGCCCGAAGTGCGACGGCCTGTAGTCGTATGGGCCAACCACGGCGGTAGGGTTAATTATGATGGCATTTAGCCCGTCTTCGATTGCCTTCCGCACTATTATTTCTCCGGCTGCTTTAGAGCGGTCGTAAGGCGGAGATTTAGTGGAGTCCACATGCGGACGTGATTCGTCCACAGGTTTGCTAAATGGTTCCTGACACAGGGCGTGAATAGAGCTGAAATGCACCAGCCGCCTGACGCGGCTAAGGCGGCAGGCCTCAACCACATTAGCTGTCCCGGTTATGTTGACGTCCGAACAACGTGGCCAGTCGTCCATCATCAGGGAAATGTGAGCGGCCAGATGGTAGACAATGTTTGCCCCTTCGAACGCGTCTAGAAGAGAACTTATATTGCCGACATCCCCTTTGGAGTACTCGACCTTCAGGCCTTCCAGCCCTTTGTCGCTGAGATGCGACAGCGCACGTACCTGTCTGCCTTTGGAAATAAGAGCACGTATGAGATTAATGCCGACGTGGCCCGACGCCCCGGTTACAACTGTTTTCATAAGGACCAACCGACCTCGCCTTTGCCAAGGTCACGACAGTTTAAATACCATTTGATAGCTTTGTCAAACAGGGCCAGGTTAATCGTCATGTATGTCCTTAATTATTGATAATGACGTGACCTGTTGATATGATAAATGACATGTCGCAGAGACCTGGCGTTACGCTGGATGAAGTTTTTAACCCTCAAAGCGTTGCTATTGTAGGGGCTTCGCCGGATGCAATATCTTTTGCGACCTTCGCGGTTATTTCCCTCAAAGATGCCGGCTTTCCAGTAATTTATCCCGTCAACCCAAATCACACGGAAGCATACGGATTACCTTGCTTTCCCTCCGTGTCGGCTATACCCGGCCCGGTGGACCATGTAGTCGTATGTATACCTGCTGAGAAGTCGCTGGAGGTATTGGACGACTGTGCGGCAAAACACGTCAAGTCCGTCCATTTCTTCACAGCCGGTTTCAGCGAGAGTGGCGACAAAGCACGGGCCGAACTTGAATTGGAAATGCTTAAGAAAGCCAGGGCGGGAGGTTTTCGTATCATTGGTCCGAATTGCACGGGGCTTTTCATCCCCAGGGCACATTTTACTCTGGCTACAAGAATGCCTATGACGCCGGGCGGCATCGCCTTTATGTCTCAAAGCGGAGGCCACTCGCAGGATATGCCGCTTCACGCAGGGTCGAGGGGCCTGACGTTCAGCAAGGTGATCAGCTACGGCAATGCGCTGGATATTGACGAATGCGAACTGCTGGAATATTTTGCGGCCGACCCGGAGACGAAAATCATAGCTATTTATATAGAAGGTGTTAGAGAGGGTCACCGTTTCCGCGACATTCTTAGAAAGGCGGCTGCCAGGAAACCGGTCGTAATTTACAAAGGCGGTATCACTGAGGCCGGCCTGAGGACGACAATGAGCCATACTGCCAGCATGACTTCTTCGGTTAGGGTCTTCGAAGCTCTCTGCCGCCAGGCCAACGCCATAAAGGTCACCGACGTTCAGGAAATGATAGATGCCCTGGTTGCCTTACGTTTTGCTATCCCTTATCCAACAGGTAGAAATATTGCAGTTTTGGGTGTCGGAGGCGGGCCGAGCGTGGAGGCCGGAGACCACATGGAAGCTGCCGGATTAGAGCTGCCTGCCTTCCCGGCAGCAGTGAGCGAAGAATTGAGGGGTTTCCTGCCGGGTGCAGGAGCCATATTCACCAACCCCCTGGATGCCACCAGTCTGATCTTTCCGGACGCTATTTACAGGACGGTGAAAGTGCTCGGCAAATCACCGGCTATAGATATGATAATGTATCACATGGGCTTCCATACTGTTACCAGGTGGGGAGAAGGCCTTGTTTCCAGTGATATGTTTTTGAAACCGGCAGTAGACGCTTTGGCCAGGGCGCATGACGAAATGCAAAAGCCGGTACTACTGGCTTTGGGCCCGGCATCGGATATGCCGGCCATGAAGGAGTTTCTCAAGGTACAGGAAGCATTTGTCGCCGCGGGCTTGCCTGTCTTCCGTTCCATAGAAAAAGCAGCCCTTGCCATGGCCAGGACTGCTGCGTGGTACAATAAATTTTCGCCCGTCTGCGAGAGGAGCAACAATGCCTGAAATAGAAAAGCAGCATGGACCCAATACTTCTAAAAATTTAAAGAGCCTGATGCCACAGGTGGAAGAGTTGACTGAGACCATCGCCAGCCTGGACGGTTCCCTGACCCATTTAAAAAGGCTGAGCACTGTAATTAAAGAATTACAGGCCTTGATGGACACAGTCGCTGATAAAAGCAGAGAAGGCGTTGTACTTTTTCAAGACAATAGGTTTGTCTGGGTAAATAAGGCTGCCTGCGTGATATCGGGTTATACATTTGACGAGATGCTGGCTTTATCCGTAGCAGATATTACCTTGCCCGGCCATCGCGATAAGCTTATCGCAAGAATAAACATGGTTCTGGCCGGTGATCCTATCGATACACCTCAGGAATGGCCGGTTTACAGAAAGGACAGGTTGGTCAGGCATGTCAGTATCTTCTCTTATCGCGTTATCTATCGGGAGAAACCGGCCATCGTCTCGATCTTCTATGATGTAACGGAGACTAAAAAAATATTGGATGAATCGATAATGCGCGCCCAGATATTGGATTCGATTAACGACCATGTTATATTGGTCGACATGTCCGGCAAGATCGCATATGTAAATGATGCTGCATGCGAATCAATAGGGTATTTAAAAGATGAACTTATGGACTCCAATGTGCTCGATCTTATCGCGCCTGATCTCAGGAAGAAGTTCAATATACGCATGAAACAGATCTCAGAACACAAGGAGGCCAGGTATAAGACTATTCTTGTTCGGAAGGACGGCTCGCAAATTCATATGGAAGTCAGGGCCAGGATCATAAAACAGGGCGGAAAAGAGTTCGCACTCGGTATCGCCCGGGAAAATCCTGAGAATGGCTTCGAGGCGCAGCAGGTTAATCCGTGAGGCTCAGCTTACGTCCTGCATCGGGAAGTTAAAGAGCAATGAAACTAAAACTTGTACATCCGCTATGGACACATGCGCCGGCCCTGCTTGTACTGCTAATCGCCATTGTATTTACTGCCCGTTCCTTGCCTTTGCCCGGCCAGGCTCCTGTGCATTTTGATATAAACGGCCAACCGGATGGTTACGGGTCTCCGCTTATTAACTCGATTTTATTATTGGGCCTCTCTCTGGGTTTCCTGCTGCTGTCGACCTGGCTGGATGAGCTCTGGGCGCGTCAGGAGAAGAGAAAGACTTTCAACTGGATATCGCTATTTGACGAACTGGCTGTCGGCGATCTTTGCGGCATACAGATAGCCTACCTCAATATGCTCGCCTCTTCCGCTAAAGGATTTCCTTTTCCCTGGATGATACTTGCCATAACCTGTGGGGCAGCTATATTGCTGGCTGTCCTGCTGGAGCTTGTCAGGCCTTACAGACATTACCAAAAGGGCCCGGTCAAGGGGCCAGAAGATATAAGCGCATTTAAAGATGGAATAAATGCCCTGATAAAAAGTGGACGACCTGTCAGATATCGGGAATCTCAAAATCCTGCGTACGCCGGCGCTCTGGCTGTTATCGTTGCCCTGGTAATGTTCGTATCGGCCTATTTTACCTGGTCTCCGATTCCCTGGCTGTCGGTTTTATTAGGGATCATAGGGATCAGCTTCCTTCTAACTTACGGGGGGTTTCGTACCGTAGTAACCAGGGATACGATATCGCTGAAGATGGGGCTCCTGGCCATTCCGCTGGTCAGGTTAAAAACGGCGGAGATAGTTTCATTGCAAGTGCTGACGTTCTCGCCATTACATGATTTCGGAGGATATGGAATACGTTTCAATGCCGGCACACAGGCCTACTACCTCCAGGGCGACAGCGGTGTAAAGATCGGCATGGCGGGCGGTAAAAAATATCTCATTGGCTCCGACCGGCCGGAACGCCTGGCGGCCGTTATAAGCTTAATAACGGGTCAATCCTACTGAGAGCATCGTGAACAATTTCGACAGCTCTCGAAGCAGTGTCCTTAAGCAGATCAACTACGGAGGCGGTACCTTAGTAGAAGTGTCATGGAACTAGCTCTACCCATTTCATTTCGGCCCGGTTGATGTTAAAATTTAAAAAAGATTGCGGTTAATGAAGGTCACAAATAAGTATCCCGCTTGACACAGATTTCAAATGCCATGACCGGTACAAAGCTGCACCGCCTGGGAGGTGTCTATAATGTCAGCCAAAAGTAATGCTGCGCAGAAGATGCTTGACAGCCTGGTGCAGGTGGTAAACAACATGGTCAACCTCCACGATCCCACTGCTGCCGGCCACCAGACGGACGTAGCCTTCCTCGCCAGGGCTATTGCCGAGGAAATGAGAAATGAACAGGACGTAGTGGACTGCGTTTTCCTGGCCGGACAGATACATGATATCGGTAAGATTGCCATACCATCAGAGATCCTCTCCCGGCCGGGCAAGCTTGATGATGTCCAGCAGATGGTCGTAATGTGCCACCCCGAGGTCGGTTATGACATTTTGAAGCCTATTGATTTCCCATGGCCTGTGGCAAATGCCGTCCTCCAGCATCACGAACGGCTTGATGGGTCCGGTTATCCTCATGGCCTTACCGGAGATGAGATAAGCTTGGAATCAAAGATCCTGGCCGTAGCCGATGTTGTCCAGGCCATGCTAACTAGCCGCTCTTACCATCCACCATTGGGGATAGATGATGTCGTGCACGAACTGGAAGAGCACAAGGGAATCCTGTATGATGCCGCGGTAGTGGATTGTTATAAACGTATTACCAGTCAGGGTGATGGGGTAATGCAGTACGTTAAGAGCCGGCCGCACAGCTAGCGGTCCAAGATATAAGTATCACCTGCTGAGGCTATAGAAATATTCTTGTTAGCCTGGGCAATTACAACCGGGTCTTGTGTCAGTTCCAGCACTTTCTTAAAATCAACTACAGCCAGGTCACTCTTTTTTGTAAGAATATAGAGTATGCCTCTGTTCATGTAAGCTTCCGACATGGTGGGATCCAGTGAAATTGCCTTATTGAGGTCTGCCAGGGACGCATCGTATTTGTCCGTTTCATACAGGGCCCATCCCCTGTTGTTATAGGCGAAGGCCAGGTTCGGGTCAATCGCCAGTGCCCTGTTCAGGTCGGTGAGCGCCTGGTCCCAATCTCTCATCCTGTCCAGCGCCCAGCCCCGGTTGCTGTAGGCATCCGCCAGTGTAGGGTCAAGGTCGACAGCGTGGTTCAGCGATACGATGGCTGCATCATAGGACTGGTCCAGGATTAGAGCTTTGCCCTGGTTGTTGTAAACCTTAGCCAGGTTTTGGGAGGCTACTGTGCTATTAAAACCCAGTTGCATGGCCATGTTCAGGTCTGCGATCGACTGGTCGTAATTGCCGGCACCGTCATAGGCCCAGCCCCGGTTATTGTAAGCCTCGGCCAGGCTGGGATCCAGCTGGATGGCCTTATTCAGGTCATCGATGGCTCCGCTGAAATCCTTATTATCGATGCGCGTCAGCGCCCGGTTGTTATAGGCTGTGGCCAGCTTCATACTGGCTTCCGGTATGTCCGACTTCAGGTCAATGGCCTTCTGGTATTCGGTGATAGCAGCATCCCAGTTGCCCTGCTTGGCATTTGAGTCCCCCAGCCACATATGGTCGGCGGCTGAACCTGCCGCACATGCCACAAAGGACAATAGAAATACAGCAAGAAGTACGTTCAGCCCGATGCGCATATTACACCTCATTCTCCTACAAGATTACCCGTGCCTCTGGCCGGATGTGAGAGCCGCTTGACCCCTCTTCCAGAAATAAACGGGGATTCTCCCCCGTACTAAATCCAATCCAATAAACTGCCTGCCTGCGCGGGCGAGGCACCCTATTCATATACCGATTGTGTTACGTTGGTTTGGGTAGTGGGCACCAAATTCCCGAACGAGCCTCCCGCGTAAGACGCCCCTTGCGCGCTCTGCGGTGTGATGTTAAAACCGTAAATAGGTGTAACGGACAGCACCCCAACAATTATGATCAGGCCCACTACTATCGCCAGTATCGTCTTGGACTGCCACTTCTTAAAATCAAATTTTGCCATCTTTGCACCTCCGGTGCACCCTTCCGGGTGCACCTGAACCACTTTTATTATATATTATAATCTACTGCGATTATAGCAACCGGCCGGATACCTGTCAATGGCTGACACGGGGATGCGTACGGAGTAACTGCAAATATTCCTCCACGACCATTCCACAAGGGCAATTCCCTATTCCGCCGCGTCGATATAAATATATAGAGGGTCATTGAAGTAAGGTTGTGCCTCGCCCTCTTTATAAAGATAAAACTCAATTTTCTGGCCAGTGCCGGCTTTTGCCACGATAAAATCCACTTTTCCTTCCCACTTTGCTTCTGTGGCCAGCGCAGGCGTCGTCGTTTCTCCGGCTACATTTCCATTTGTGACTGCTCTAATTGAGTAGGTGGCTGGGAGGCTTTCGTGGTTTATCACTACGGCCGTAATGGTCACATTATCTCCGGCCTTAACCTGCCTCGGGTAGTTCTCCGCCTTGCCCTCAGCATTAAGTATATAGAATTCTGTTGGCGCCGGTTTCTGCGGCAGGGCAACTTCAAAATAGATTAGAGTGCCTGCCCCGCCCAGTGCCGCCAGCAATACCGCAGCCCAGATAACCTTCCTTGCCCGTGTCAGCTTATGCCACCCTTCCCAGCGAGGAACCATTGACACGCGGAGGCGCATTTCAACCGGCAGCGCCTGTTCCCTGATGAATCCAATAGCGGCGGCAATCAACGTAAATGCCGCCACAGATACCAGTACTGGCGCCAGCTTTATGCCCCACGGGGTAAAATTCAGGACCAGGCCGATGATCGGCAGGACGGCGATGCTCACCCCGAAGCTCAAAGCGATGCGTTCGACAAGTCCTAAATTACCCTGTTTGGGAAACAAAGCAGAAAGCAGCGCATACCCGGGGAAGAAGAGCAGGCACAGGAAACTCACGATAATTCGCACCGGGCCGGAGGTGAACAGGGCCAGGGGGATTAGCGCCAGCGTCAAAACGACAATTGCCGCCAGTACTGTTCGGTTATCTAATCTCATTGTATTACAGTGAATATGCCGGTTGTCCCGTTGATATCGACGGTATAGCTTCCCGGGTCTGTTAGCATCACCTTAAAGCTCAGGTGCATTATGGTGTTCGGCATTATGCTTATTTGCCGCACGTTGAATATTTGGCCGTTGATTTTTAATACGACTTGATGCCCGATTTGAGAGCTGTCCAGGTTGCTGGCGCTGAACTGGATGTCCACCATCTCTCCCGGCCGTGCCGTCGGTGGCTCGATCCTGAGATCGCTTATTTTTAAGGGAATTACTGCTATTATTGTGACCGAAACCGGTGTTTTGCCTGCTGTGTTTTCTTCAGCGGGTCGAACATCAGGTTTCCTGGCTGGGCTCGCATCCTCATTCGCCACGGCCGTTATATCCCCCGGGCTCGACCGCTCTTCAGGCGGTTCCTTATTGCTGCTATTCCTGATCAGTATGTATCCGGCAAACGCCAGCGCAGCTATAACAACAATTATGCTGGCAGCTATCAGCGCGGTCTGTACTTCGGCCGCCATGGCCTGTTCCGCTGAGATCAACACACTGTATCGGCCTAATAATACCATTTGGCTGCCGCAGCCTCCCATAAAATATCTGTAAAATATTGCCGCTTAGTTATCATTAGTTACCTTAATGACTTGACAAAGAATATCATATATTATAATCTTATCTTACAGTATGTAGGTTGTAGGGATAAATATATGATAACGACGGTAACCATCAGCACAATCACGGTCGTCGCCGCCGCCAGCATAGTGGTGGGTATTGGCATATTTGCCTCGGTGTTGCTGATCGGCTTTCTGTCGGCACGCGAATTGTTGCATGCCGACGGCGGCGTCAGGCAAAAGCTTCTGGCCCGGTCGCTGCTGATTGGCATTGTCCCGCTTTTGATTGGTTTCATCGTCATTGTCGCCCTCAAAGTCGCCGAGATACTAGTTTAGGATAAACGGCGCTATCAAAAATAGAACGGCATTAGCCGTGCCGTGCGCAAGGATCGCTCCCAGCAGCGATCCTGTTCTTTTTACGGCGGCAGCGAAAAACAAAGCCACGAAGAAGACGAATACAACGTCGCCCCACGAGTAGAAGCCGGAGTGCAGGACGGCAAAAATAAGGCTGACAAAGATAATCCCCTGCCGTCCCATTGCCCTTTCCGACAGCTTCTGTAATATGCCGCGGAATATCAGTTCCTCTACCAGGCCTGTGGTGATAACCAGGATCAGCGCGGGCAGCCATACGCTTTGCAGCGAGAAAGTATTTATTAAGGGGCTTGTGCCGACAATAAGATACTCCAGTAGTCCTATTGCGGCGCCGCTGATAATGCCCCCGACGACTTGCCAGGGCCAGTAGCGCAGTGTGAGTCCGGCCTCGGCGGGCTTAAGGCCTGTCACCAGCATCACCGCGATGGCAGCCGCTAGCAGAGGCGCATAAATTATAGGAAACCTGAAGACGATCGAGAGCTGTCCCAGTGGTAAAGCAAGGCTCATGATCCTTACCATGGGCACCAGGCCCAGCGCCAGTACCAGGTTTCTTTTGCCCGCATCCTCTATGAAAACGGACTGAACCACAAATGCTGTCAAAATTAAACTATAGCTGATCACGCCGGCCAGGGGGTAAAGGTAAATCGTTAATAGCTCTGCGGCGATGATTGCAACCAGGTACATCCAGAAAGGCCATGCGATTGCTCTGGAAGCAGTTGATATTGCTGCCCTCATTTCACATTGACCCACAAATTAAGCGATAGATAGGGGGCAGCCTGCCCGGTTTTATACAGGAAGAATTCGATTGTCTGATTATCCGCGGCCTTTTTAGGTGTAAAATTTACCGGCTCTTCCCATTTTTGGCCGTCTGCCAAAGTTATATTATCGGCCTCCCCAATGGTTGTATTATCGGTTTCAGCCAGGACATGGTAGCTGGCCGGCTCATGCTCATGGTTAACAACGCCAACTATGACAGTCGCGGCCCTTCCGGCCTTCACATCATGAGGATAATTGTCCGCCTTGCCATCCGGCCCCAGGATATAAAACTCGCTGAAACGGTCGCCTTTTTCAGGCACGATGGCTAACCAGACTATTGCAGCTATCGCCGCAACTATCAAAACAGCAAATACGACGGTTAAAATCTTATTCAGCAAATTTAAATTTTCTTTAATATCGAATTAACGAATATCATAGCAAAATAGAAATAAAAAATATAGAAAGGATAGGTAGATTTTATTCAGCTTCGCCATCTCCCACAACAACAGCGAGACGTGGAACAGGTGCCTCCAAATACAGGCTACAGGTCAATACGGCTCCGGCATTTGAAGGCACTGCTCTGTTTAACACAGAAGTTGGTAATAATACCAATCGGGAAGTTACGGGCCTTTCATACAGGACGAAATATTATTGGTGGGTCAAAGCAGGCAAAGATGGCGGGTGGCGCAATTCTTCTGCAATGTAGAGCTTGCCGTGAGCTGAAGGCTGAGCGGGTCAGGCCTCAACATTATACGTCAATTTTTTTCAAATATTTTCGTAGTCCTTCTTCCCAGTGGGGCATTATATCTACATTCAAGGCTTTCAAATTACTATTTTCCAGAACCGAGTATTTTGGCCTCGCTACCTTGCTTGCAAATTCAGTCGGGTCTGCAACCAGAAGATTGACTTTGGCTCCCGTTAGCTCGAATACTTTCGCTGCGAATGTGTACCAGGAACAGCTTCCTTGCGCTGTCACATGGTACAGCCCATACTTTTCTACTTTGCTCAGTACCACGATTTGTTGCGCGATATCCTCTGTAAATGTAGGGGTTAATATCTCGTCATCGACGACCCGAACTTCCTTTCTTTCCTTCGCCAGTCTCAACATAAGCTGCACGAAGTTGGTCCCGGATTTGGCCCGACACGGATTGGTGCCGTATAATCCTGAAACCCTAACCACAAAATGTTTTTTTGCAGTCACGCGTACGAAATTCTCTCCACAAAGTTTACTATTTCCATAGACATTGATCGGGAATGGACAATCAGTCTCAATATATGGAGTCTTTTTCTTACCGTCAAAGACATAATCAGTACTAATATGGAATAATACAAAATCGAGCTCATTAGCCAGCAGAGCCAGATTTCTTGCTCCCACCCCATTTACTTCAAATGCTTTAAGCGGCATCGTCTCACATGCCTCGACATTGTGCAGGGCTGCAGTATTTACAAGCACCTGGGGCTTGGTTTGTTCAAACTTGGTCCTTGCCAAATTGAAATCAGTAATATCCAAAGCATCATGATTAAGCGGGATGACCTCATGGCCACTATCTGAAAACGCTGTGCAGATATCACATCCTAATTGTCCGTTGGCGCCTGTTACTGCAACCCTCATAGCACTTAACCCTCAACTCTAATGATACGTGACTGCTATCCGATTTTAGGCTCGGCCTACTCTGTTCAGCTTCTTAAAGATTTTTATATTATAGTATTTCGGGTTCTCCATGTCTTTGAACTTATCCATATTTTCCGCTAGATTTCGAACTGTATCCTTGATATTAAATCTAGGATTGAAACTCAGCACATTGCGTGCTTTCTCAGAGGTTACCTTATAGTTCCTGAAGTCGCTTACATGCTTAATATTAATTCTGGCAGTGATGCCGAGATGTTCTTGAACCCCCTCTCTGACATAATCAGCCACTTCACCCACCGTATAATTCCCGTATGCTACATTAAATATGCCTGATATATTCTGATCCACTTCAATGGCACGTATATATGCTGAGGCTGCATCCCTGACGTCTAAGATGGGCCTCCAGATTGAGGGGCTGTTAACGGTAATTACTTTCTCAGTGACAGCACTCTTGAACATGGCGTTCACAATAAGGTCTAAACGCATCCGCGGGCTGTAGCCGGAGATAGTCCCTTTTCGTAATGCAATTGTTGAGAATTTATCGTCCTGAAGTCTGAGACAGGCAAATTCACCCTGGAGTTTGGAAATTCCGTAAGGGTAGTCTGAAGTAGCGAGAGCGGACTCATCACATAGTACGTCCACAGAATAACCATAAACCGAACATGAGCACCCATAGATGAATCTTTTAACACCTGCTCGCTTGGAAATGTAGCTGAGATAGGCTGGCAATGCGGCATTGTCAACGAAATTGGCGGCTGGAGAATATTCTGCCATAGGGTCATTAGAAAGCCCGGCAATAAATATGACCTGATCATATCCTGTAAGATCCTTTTCCTCCAAAGTCATAATTTCCTTCGGTATTACCTTAACTCCATCAGGCATATAGTTCCCAAACCATAGCAAGTCAACTACATCGATCTCATAACCACGCTCAATAAGTTGTGGAACCAATACCGAACCTAAATAACCGGCTCCGCCTGCAACAAGAATCTTCATAAAAACCTCACATTATTTCTTTTGAACCATCCCTTAGGCAGAGAAACTACCTGTGCTTCCGTACATTGTTTTGTTTTCACAAGTGCTTCTTTCCTACTTAATGATCGCTTAAGATTTGTAAAGGACATGGACACAAAGAACTACAAGCGTTTTTTTGAATAACTAAAACTATTGGATTCCGGCCTTTTTAGCCATTCTGTCAATGTTTGTGCAGATTGATCTTTCTGAGTTAAGGTTGGATTTTTTATTGGCCAATCGATTCCAACCTCAGGATCATTCCAACGAATTCCTGATTCACATTTATTGCTGTAGACACCTGTGCAAAGGTACTGGACCTCGGCATAGTCGCTCAATACGCAAAACCCACGAGCAAATCCGGCAGGAGCCCAAACCTGGATTTCGTTTTCTGGGGATGCCTCAGTTCCAAACCATTTTCCAAGCGTGGGAGACCCCTTTCGTATATCGACCGCGACTAGAAATGCGTTTCCACGTGTAACACGCATGAGCTTCCCCATTGGAGGATCCCATTGAAAGTGAAGCCCACGCAAAACTCCTTTTATCGAACCAGACTGATTCAGCTGAACAAACACTTCTGGAAGTCCCAGATTCTTAAACTGATCTTGCCTGTAGACCTCGGTAAAAAACCCCCGTTCATCTCGAAATATTTCGGGAATTACTATGACCACGTCATCAATGGATGTTCTTTTAGTGGTTAATTCCAAATGATCACCCTCCTATCGTCTAAACTAACCCAACGCTTATCATTGATGTGTATTTTCCACTTCCAGCGTTATTTTACTACGTCGGGCATGCGGTCACAACCCATTATTATCAACCGCCAGTAACCCGTGATAGAATTATCTACAATTGACACATAGGATGGCGGGCTAAATGTATAGGATATTCGGACTCTTACTGATATTGGCGTTGGCCTTCTATCTGGCCTTTATCCCCCATATCGGCTATGCCTATCCGCTTCATGGGGACGAATGGATGCATATGACCTATGCTGAAACCATTGCCGGGACCGGCGCCATCACTTTTCCCGATCCCTTTACCGGGCTCACCGAGATAAACCTGGGGGATAACCTCTGGGTGGGCTATCACATACTCTGGGCCATCTTCCAGCAGGTCAGCGGCATAGACTGGATCATCCTTTTTAGGTACTTCCCTTCCATTATATTCATGTTCACCGTCCTGGCTGTCTATATCTTAGCCTCCCGGCAGGGCTACGGTTTGGAGGCCGCCTTCTTTACCTGCCTCATACCTACCACAGGCGGTTTGCTTGGCCCCGCCTTCATGGTTCCCATGGCTCTGGGCATGCTCTTCATCCCGCTATCGATGTTTCTCGCCTTTAATATCAAGACGTGGCCGTCCTATCTGTTGATATTTCTCTTTACCACTTACCTATTAGTATCCCACGCTACAACTGCCATAGTGCTGTGTATCATTCTCGCTCCTTACATCCTGTTAAATATCAAGGGGAACATCCGGCACGCTGCGGGAGTGTTGTCTGGCCTCGTTCTGCCATTTGCCCTGTCATTGCCCTGGACTTTCCAGATAGCGGTTCAGACCGCCCGGCAATTGCTGGTACCCCAGTACTTCTCGCCTTATATTGTGTTGCCTGATCTTCTTTGGAAGTACGGATTGATACCGGTCGCTTTCAGCTTCATCGGTACCGTCATATTAGTAATAAAGGGCGGTAAGAAGAATCTTGGTTTGGTGCTCGGGCTGGCTTTGTTGCTCCTCATCATGCTTCTATTTATCAGGTTCCATTACGGTTTGTCCACAGTATATGAACGTGGTCTGACAGCTATGCTGTTAATGTTGAGCATTATAGCAGGCGCAGGATTGTTCTGGGTGAGGAAGCTAAAGCTACCTGCTGCGTTTCTTAAGAAATACAGATCAACAATTTTCACGGTCGCCGCGCCCGTCGTCTCAGTGTTGCTCTTGGCCGTCGTACTTGCCGTCGCCATCCCCACCAGGCTCAACGCATCTTTTTACCACATGATCGACGATCAAGACTACCGGGCATTCATATGGATAAAAGATAACGTCGCCGAGGATTACTCAACTGCCATGTTAGATCCGTGGAAAGCAACAGCCTTTAGCGCGGTCGCTATGAAAAATGCCCTGCATAGGATATGGATGAACCAGGAGCCGGTCGATGATTCTATATACCAATTTCTGAACGGCGGAGGCAGCGGAACCACTTTTTTTCAAGACAATAAAGTATCCTTCGTCTATAACCGGCTGCCATGTAGTAGTCCCGATCTGATAGAAGTGAGCAATAATATTTTTCTCACCAATCCCAATATATCAACCAGTTTTGCTGTGAAAGCTGATCTGCAAAATGGCGGATTTGAGGCCGTCTATGGCACACCGCCTGCGTACTGGGGTCAATGGTTACAGAATTGCCAGCCATTATTCCTGTTTCCACAGCCGGGTAGAAACGGGGGTACCAGTGCAGCTATTAGAATATCAGAAATAGGATCATTTAACCCATGGCCTCAAGCTATCTGGACACAAAATGTGCCGGTTGAGGCAGGCAAATCATATATTATAGGGGGTTGGATAAAAACTGATAATATCACCGGTGAGAATGGAGCTTCAATTGTTCCTGATTGGAAAGGTCCCGGGAATGTTTTTCTCGGGGCGACCCCAATTATGAAACAACTCAAGGGCACTAACGACTGGATGTATTATCAGGGAAAAGTAATTGCTCCACTCGGGGCAACCGCGTGCACCGTTTGCTGCTCGATAAGCGGAAGTACAGGCATTGCGTGGTTTGATGATATGGTATTCAAAGAGCAATGAATTAGAAGAGATGCGATAAAGGATTAATTTATTATTTAATCACGTCAAGATACGGGTATAAACGTTCCTCGAAATAAGGTTCTTTTTCGCCGTTTTATAGAGGTAAATTTAAATCTTCTGATTTTGCCCTGAATTCTTATAATGGAGAACATCGTAGCAAAACACCATCAAAAAATATAGTAACTGCTGGACATTTTGATGACAATAATAGATGCGAGATAGGTTACTATATGTTTGATGATGAAAATGCACTTGCCAAGTGCGTTTACGTAATGTACCATATGATTAAATTTAGGTATATTATAGTATGAATATCGTTGCTTTTATTATTTTAATTCTTCTCTCGCAGCTTGGTTATTCTATTGGCGCTGTGGCAATGGCAAGCAAAAAAGAATTGAAACCGCAGATAATGGATTTGCTATTATTATTGGCTATTTGGGCCGGTGGGATATATTTGGGACTCAGTCTTAATCTAAATAGATGGATCATGATTTTCATCTGGTTAGCTGCCAGTATTATAATAGGAATGTTGGCAGTAATGCCTCGAAAACTAAATACAAAAGTGGTTCCAAATAAAGCTATTGGAACAGGTGAGAACAAAGATAATAAATCAATGAACTTGTTTAGAAGACTATGGAATAAATATAAAGAATTTTTTGCCAGAGTAGGAAGCTTCCAAACGGGAATAGACCTTGCATTGTTCTTTTTTACTGTAATTGTCCCGGCTGCATTAATTTTAAAGATGAGCGCTGACCCATTAGGATTGAAATATCGTGATAATAAAACTCAATGGCTTGATAGGATAGAAACCAAAGTTGATCTAGATCAATCCAAGAGGCAGTTTTGATGTATATACTGGGAATATCTTGTTTTTACCATGATGCCGCAGCCGCACTAATAAAAGACGGCATTTTAATGGCAGCCGCAGAGGAAGAGCGGTTCACCAGGATAAAACATGACTTTGGCTTTCCGGAGAATGCAATTAAATTTTGTCTCGATTTTGCCAGCATACACGCAAATGATCTGGATTATGTTGTTTTTTATGAAAAACCCTTCCACAAGTTCGAACGTATTCTTCAGACAACGCTGCAGACATTCCCCAGGTCCTGGAGGGTTTTTGGGGAAGCAATGTCAATATGGATCACCGACAAGCTCTGGATGAAAAGTATTATTGGCGACAAAATAGGTATTGAATTCGATAAAATTCTCTTTACCGACCACCATGTCTCACATGCAGCCAGTGCCTTTTACTGTTCCCCCTTTGAAGAGGCGGCAATCCTAACTGTGGATGGTGTTGGTGAATGGGCGACGGCAACCATGGGAATAGGCAAAGGAACCGATATAAAACTGATTAAAGAAATGAGGTTTCCCCATTCATTAGGCCTGTTATACAGCGCCTTCACCGCTTTCCTGGGTTTCCAGGTTAATGAGGGCGAATACAAGGTTATGGGCATGGCCCCCTATGGTAAACCTAGGTATATTGACAAGATATACGATAAGCTGGTCAAGGTAGCTGATGACGGGTCATTCTGGACAGATATGGATTATTTCTGCTACCACTATTCGGACAGCAAAACTTTCAATAGCAAATTCGTAGGTTTATTCGGAGAACCCAGGCCAACTGAGATGCATTTCTTTACCTCTACTACAAGGTTTCCATCCTATTTTGGCGAAAAACCCTCGAACTTCAGCGAACTTTGTCAGCAGAATGAGCATTACGCGGATATAGCAGCAAGTATTCAAACTGTGTCAGAAGAAATACTGCTCAAGATGGCAAATGCCCTGCACAAAGAAACGGGATTGAAAAAACTTTGCATTGCTGGTGGTGTAGGGTTAAATTCGGTAGCTAACGGGAGAATCTTGAGGGAAACTCCTTTTGAGGAACTCTTCATTCAACCCGCAGCAGGCGATAGCGGTGGGGCCTTAGGTGCTGCGCTGTATGCATACCACGCTCTTCTGGGAAAACCGAGATCATTCATAATGGAACATGCATATTTGGGAAAGGAGTATACCAACGGAGAAATAAAAGAATTCTTAGATAGTAATAATATCGGCAATGAGTATTTTTCAAATGAGGAGAAATTGCTTGATCGAGTGGTAGATGATCTCGTTGATGGAAAAGTCGTTGGCTGGTTTCAGGGCAGGTTCGAGTGGGGTCCGAGGGCACTGGGCAACCGGAGTATCCTGGCGGATCCGCGCAGTGAGGAAATGAAGGACCTGGTGAATGTGAAAATCAAATTCCGTGAACCCTTCCGGCCTTTTGCTCCCGTAATTCTTGAAGAGAAAACTGAGGACTTTTTTCAGGGTGGCGCGGACGCCACCAAACAATTTCCAGCCAGGTATATGCTTATGGTTTTACCGTTTAAAGAGAATAAGGCAGACAGCGTAAATGCCGTAAATCACATGGGAACAGGCAGGCTTCAGACCATTAGGAAAGAATGGAATCCACGATACTATAATATAGTGAAGAAATTTGGCGAGGCCACCGGTGTGCCTGTACTATTAAATACATCTTTCAACCTGAGGGGTGAACCCATTGTTACCTCTCCGAGCAACGCCTTCAATACCTTCAGTAAAAGTGGCATAGACGTCCTGGTTCTGGGAGATTATATGGTCCGAAAGTAAGTTTTTATTTAAAAAGAGAAGAAGATGAGCATATGGAAGAATTTTATATCTAAATCCGGGACATTCGGTGAGCTATTAACCTTCCTATGGCAAAGAAAACTCTGGTGGATGATCCCTATGATAGTCATGTTAGTACTATTTGGTTTATTATTCATTTTCGCCGCTGGTTCTCCGTTAGCCCCATTTATATATACGATTTTCTAAAATCGATTCCATGATATTGCTATGAGCGCCATGGACCAGAAGCAAAAGAAAAGGATCACCATCGTGGCTGCGCTGTGGATTCTCTTCGGCATTTCGGCAATGGTGCTTTTTAAGGGTTCAGCCTTCCTTCGCGTTCGTGAAGTAACTGTGGGGGCGCAGTATTCTGCCCAGATATTCACAATTTATAGTGTTCTTTTTATTCTGGGATACCTATTAGCATCAGGGTTACTGATATTGGTCACGATCTCCCGCCATCGCCGCGAAATGCTGGTTAAATGCCTGAGAAATCGATGGGTGCTAACTGTGGCCGTAATATACGTTTTCATACTCCTCATTGTTGCACTTTTTTTACACTATTCAGTAGCAATTTTACTGTTCGTATGGACAGTTGGACTGTTTGCGACTCTTTTAATATTGGCTAAATCTGAAAAGCAGCTATTAAGCTGGATGGCACGTATTTTCGTTATGTTTCTCTCCCTACTAATAACCATTTATGCCGTAGAAGGCCTCATTAGAGTGAGCAAAGCTGACCTAGGATTTAACGGTCGCCAAGGTGGATATAGTTATACATGGGGACATAAGATAGTAAATAACAGCCTGGGATTTCGTGAAAAGGAATTTATTATACCAAAGCCACAAAATGTATATCGTATAATGGTTCTCGGTGACTCATTCACACAGGGAGTTGGACTTGCAGAAGAGGAGCGGTATTCTGATCGATTAGAAGCTTTGCTTGCTACCGAGTTTCATGCTAAGAAAATCGAAGTTCTGAATTTTGGCGTTTGGGGTATTGCGACTGTCGATGAGAGGAATATTCTTATGAAATATAAAGACATTGTCAAGCCAGATCTAATAATTGTGGGATTTTGCCAAAACGATACTCAGCCAAGGGCCGAGGACTATTCAATCGAGAAAAGCAAATATGATATTTATTTTAACTTAATTGATAGTCTCTCATTATTCGGCCTTGAAGAAGTAAAAGGCATACTCCATTCCGGGTATCAGATTGTGCTGACTAAACTGGGTTATATACCCTCGTGGCAAGTAGCTTTGCAGAGAACATACGAGGAAGAGTCACCCGATTGGAAGCAATTTGTCGCAGCTCTACAGGATATAAAGACGATGTCAGATGATATTGGTCTTCCATCTCCTGTATTCGCCGTGCTTAACTCGGGATGGAGATATGATACACCGACTGACTACAATAATCCGGACGATGAACTCGCTCTTTATCTTAGATGGTATAATCAAGCCGAGAACGCGGCAAGAAAAATCGGATTTACAACCGTAAATTTCAAAGAGGAGTTTGCCAGGCAACTACCTAATGAAATTATGGCAGTCAATAGATACGATAGACATCCGAACTCTAGAATGAATGAGATTTACGCGCAGAAGTTGTTTCAAGTTGTAGCACCTATAATAAGAAGCACTAATGAACGCTAACGAATTATGTGGAGATATATTATCTCCCCCCCCATTGATATTTCTACATGAAATTTACATAACCGATTTATAAAGATGTAATTGTATTTACACCAGCATGGATGACCACAACGTAGCTGAGACAGGCCGTTTTGAAGTGCGCGCTTTCGGAAAAGATATCCTGGTATATATCTCGGGTAACGGGCTTCTTCTACTTTTCACGTTTTTACAGTCCCTGATCATTCCCAAATATCTTTCAGTAGCTGGCTACGGCTACTGGCAGCTTTTTAATCTTTATATCACTTATGTGGGTATATTACACCTGGGCTTTCTGGATGGCCTGCTGGTGCACTGGGCCGGCAAAGACCTCAACCAGATAGGCGGAGAGATAAAACCAGCCATCAGGTTTCTCGTCCTGCAGCAATTAGCGGTTATTATTCCCCTGGGCTTAGTCACTTACTTGCTGCTGCAACCACCTTTCCAATTGATAGGATTAATGGTATGCATATATGCCTTTATCTTTAACCTAGCGACTTTTTTCATTCTTACAACGCAGGCTATTAGGCAGTTCCGGTTGCTCACCGTGTTAAATGTGGGTAGAGGATTTGCCTTCCTGGCTTTAGTCGTCCTTATTTTTGTTTCAGGCCACCTTGAATACCAATATGTTATTATTGCTGCGCTAGCAGCTTATCTGCTCTTTATGGTTGCTCTTGCTGTCAGTTACCGACGGTATCTGCAGGGCAATAACTCTTCTGCTCCATCACTGGCTTCCTATAGTAAAAAAAATATTAATATTGGTATATTTATACTTCTCGGTAACTTCGTCTTCGTCATCTTCTGGTCCCTGGACCGCCTGCTGGTGAACTCCTCCTTTACTATTGAACAGTTTGCCGTTTATGCCTTTGCCCTAGCAATGGCCAATATTGTCTTCGTCTTTATCAGAGCGATAGCCGATGTCTCTTTCCCCCATTTATCAGCGGCGGCGCCGGAACAAAGGACCAGGGCTTATCAACTGGGTAAGCGCGTGCTGATTCTTTGCTGGGCTGTATCAATAGATGCCTACTTCCCGCTCGCCGCGTTGATTCAGTTTTATCTTCCACATTACACTGGCAGCCTGCCCATTGTAAAGATCGTGCTGGGAACGATGGGCTTGAGCAGCCTTATACTAATTCTTCACGTTAATTACTACCGGTTATATCGAAAACAGCGGCAATACTTCGGCATTGGGATAACCGCGCTGGCTCTTGCAGTCCTGCTGGTGCTGATAGCCATAAAAGTGATGGGCACTTTGGAAAGTGTGGCAATGGCTATACTGATAAGTTCCTTCGTATGGTATATTATTAATGAGTTGAGCTTGAAAGCCGTGACAGGAGAAAGCAACGTGACGATATGGAAAAGCCTTATAATTATGGGATGCTATTTCGCTTGCTTCTGGATTGCTTCATTCCTCAATTCCTGGTTTATAGCGCAAATGTTGATTTATGCTGGCTTTTTCCTTGTAATTAGCTTTGGTTTTTTTCACACTGACTTGCGTGATCTATTACTTATGGTTCAAAGAAGCAGAAATAGACGTAATTGAACGGCAGCAATGGCGAAGTAATACAGGCCCGTGAGGGGTTTTATATACAAATAGGAGTAAAGAATGGAATATCCGAGAGTCTCTATCATAATCCTAAACTGGAATGGGCTGGAGGATACTATAGAGTGTCTTGAATCACTCAAAAAGATAACTTATCCAAATTACGAGGTCATTGTGGTCGATAATGCCTCCGCAAACAACGAAGCCCAGATACTAAGGGAAAAATTCGGGGACTATATATATCTGATCCAGAATGATAGGAATTATGGCTTTGCTGAGGGGAATAATATTGCGATCAGACATGTTTTAAGCAAATCTGAGCTTAAATATGTTTTACTGCTCAATAATGATACAGTGGTAGCCCCGCAATTCTTAGATGAACTTGTGAAAGTGACCAAGCAAGACTGCTCAATCGGCATAGCCGGCCCGAAGATTTATTTCTATAATAATCCTAACGAAGCCCAGCATACCACGGCAAAAATAGACTTATATAGGGGCAAAGCCGGTTGGGCAGTTGTTAAAGAGGCGGATTCGGGGCAATTTGAGGACGTTCAGGATACAGCCTGGTGTGATGGTTCATGCTTTCTGGTCCGGCGCGAGGTAATACAAAGTATAGGGTTGATTGATGCCAGCTATTTTAAGTATTGGGAAGAGATTGATTATTGCCTGAGAGCAAGCAAGCAAGGATTTCGCATCGTTTGCTGTCCTCAAGCCAGGATATGGCATAAAGGTTGGTTAAGAATGTGGGATAAAGGTTTCCCATCAATTAAGAGAGTTGAGGCTGTATATTACATGGAGAGGAACAGATTTTTATTTATGAGAAAGCATGCCGGCAAGCTTCAGATGGCCACATTTCTATTATACTATTTTACGTTCTCAGTTTGGATGATGAGCGGTCATTTATTGGTGCGTCGTAGAAGCCAGGAAAGCTTTATGTCTTTCCTAAGAGGGGTCAGAGATGGGTTTCAATTACTTGCCGCTTGAGCATCATGCCTGATTCTACTTGATATTCCCTTGCGCATCCTTATATATCACTGCACCGCCGTTGTAATAGATCCTGTTCCTGTTATCCAGTGATACTATATCATCTATATTTACTACGGTTTGTTGCCGCTTCCATGATAGATCATTGGGGATAATCGCTATTATTACCCCATGATTTATATTGTACTTCCTGAGAAAAATATAGGCACCGTCGGGTATCGGATATTTTCCCTTCAGAGATTTGTCCTGCACGGTGATATAGTGTCCAAATTCGTAACCTCTATACGCGGCAAAGAGGCTTCTTCCACTGTCATCAAACCATACTTGTGTTTTGCTGTCCATCCGGTCCAGCAACCATAATGCTCCGCTAGCCTCTGGCGGGCTGAACCACGAATATAGATAATCACTGCCGGCGTCAAGAGGATGCGTTATAAAAGATGTTCCTGGTTCAGCTATAGCGTAGACGAATTCACTGGCAAAAAAGAATAGTGCTATCAACAACAAAGCCAGTATACCCTGCCAAGTCTGCGTCTGATTCAATTGATGGGGAAGGCTATCTGTGCTAACGCCGGTCGGTGGTGCCGTCGCGTCACTTGTTGTCAGCCTGGATACCCTCTGGAACCTGAAACCAAGTCGTTTCCAGCCCAGGTTTAGCTTTTTCCATGTCAGCCCCAGAAATAATTCACCACCGGAGATACAGAACGGCGCCAGAAACAACAATGCTATGGTATAGAGCCTTTCCACGCTTGAATAATCCGTTAAAAAAGGAACCACTATGCAAACAAGCAGAAAGGAAAAACACGCCAGTGCAAAGATGTCGTATTCTCCATAAACTTTTTTTCGTGGCCGGGCAATGATCAGCTTCAAAATACCGATGCCAATGAAGAACTGCATCAGCAATAAGAGACCAATGTGAATGTAACGCAGAGCGCCAGGTTGTCCTGCGGTCAATATGAAGGACGCTTCTCGCGTATTTAAATTGAATAACTCGTTATATAAGCTTGCCGTAAGATGTTGACCTATATGCGCAATTGCGCTAAATGTTGATGACTGCGCATTATAAATATACCAGCCAAGAGCTGACACTATGAAAAGTAACACAAAGGTCGTCGTCATCAGGGCGCCTCTTGGTTTATTAAAGACCAGCCATAAGGATAATGCAATCAGACAAAGAATTAAGAAAACATACGATACGGTATAATGAGATACTATCAGCGCAAATGCGAAAGTGATCAGCAAAATTCTTCTATTGAGCTGGCTGACCTGTTTGTCCACAATGATTAATATTATCAGTGCAAGGAAGAACATGCCGATCTCTTGCCTCGGCAATATTGTCATGGTAGCATAGAACACCGAGATTGTTATCAGATAGAAAGCAGCAAGAAACGCGTTCTTATTGCCTACCTGCCTCTCGTAGACCGTATACAAGCCTAAGGGCACCAGGGCATAAAATATGGGCCATATGATAATAAATAACCATCTTCCATCAAGATTTAGTATGTTAGAGAATATGGCGGGTAGAATGGTGACGCTGAGCATAGCATTATATGGGTCGGTCACCGCGGCTGAATTCCAGACCCCGTTGGCTGCTACTAGGCTATATAGATAGTACTCGTGTCTAGCATCTCGCCCCGTCACGTCGAAGGATGATAAAGAATAATGAAGAAGCAGAGCCAGTGCAAGTAAGAATATTATCAGGGGGTATAATTCATGCGGGATGAATTTGCCAAAGACAATAAGGGCTACGACAACGGCGCCCAACCCTAGCACCAATAGCTGAACAGGAATAGCGCCGGTTTGATGTGCGTTGAGCAAACAGTCCCCGAGAATGCTGACAGACAGCAATAAGAATAGTAAAAGCGCCGGAGGAGACAATAGAGTTCTACAGTCTATACGTATGGATTCGGCATAACCTTTATCCCTGATGTAGGCTATCAAAGAGAGGATTCCCAGGACAACCGTCCATGTAATTACTAGAGGCAAGGTTGAAATCGGACGTGAAATGCCGATATACGGGTAGAACCCGTTTATGAGGAATCCGAGGAACATATCGAAGGCAAGGCTTAAGCCAACACAATATACTAACGTTTTAACCGAGCCCAAATTATGAAGCTTGAAAATCCGAATGATAATAATCCCTGGAATAAAGGTGAGGTAGATAAGACCAACGGTTTGCCTCAAAACCGGGATATCGATGCCCAAAGCACTCAATCCCAGGAGGCCCAGCACAATGAACTGAACAATAGAGATTACGAGAAGGAATTTCTTGATTTCCCAGTCGTTTATCTGAAGAGGGTCAGCCATCATTTCCCGCTGCTGCTATTCGTTCCAAAGATTATTGCAAAGACAAGATAGATCCATGCTTTTTTGTAACCCCCCGCTCATGCATTTTCTTGTAGCTTATCACAGCTTTGTCGTAGCCGTTTTGCCCAGTCAAGGAAGCTAGATAAGCAAGCATAGAAACGATATCTAAAGGATTTGCGATGGCAGCTTTAAAAAAATAGCCTCTTCCTTCGCTCAGTTTTCCCTCGGAGCACAAACTAGCCCCCAGGTTGACGTAGAATCTTGCCAGTGTTCGTCTGTCTTTCCTGATGTCTTCAAAATGTTTCTCCAAGATCATTTCTAGACCTCTAGTACAAGAAGCTGGCTTAGTTGCGGTAAGATGGTCGGGCATGAAATTATGTATTACCAATGGCTCGTCGATTAACTTAATATCGTAGTACTTTGAAATTCTTATCCACAATTCCCTGTCTTCGGAGATATGGAAACACTCATCGAACATCCCGACTTTTGAAAGACACTCTCTTCGTATGACAGCGGTTGAAGGATACACAATAAGAGGGTCTACAAAGAGGCTGTAATGGATATTGCCTTCTCTATTAGCTGTATAAGGTGGTGGTATATAGGTTTTGTTATTTCCTTCTACTTGTATCAGACCAGTGTATACTATGCCAACTTGAGGCGATGCATTCCTAAAAGCTTTCATCTGTTTCTCAAGTTTCTCTGGGAGCCATTCATCGTCGCTATCCAAAAACGCTATATACTCGCCTTTTGCTGCCATTATCCCAGTATTACGCGTAGCCGCTGGTCCCTTATTTCTCTCATGCCGAATATACGCGATCTTTTTAGAACTAATGCTTTGTACAATCTCAGATGTGTTATCAGTCGAGGTGTCGTCAACTATAAGTATTTCAAAATCCTCATAAGTCTGATTAAGGATGCTTTGAATGGCTCGCCCTACCATGTACCCTCTGTTATACGTTGGTACTATTATACTTACATTTACTTCAGTCACTGTCACAATCAACTCCCTTTCAGACTATCAGATTTATCAAAGCCATTCTATCACTGAACATACTCTATTACATCGGCGTGTATCCGAATTGCCCACGGTATTTGTCTAGTCATCAATGATAGTCTTTGTCCGGTAGTGAATAGTTATCCTGATTGGTATATCTTTTCAATCAATCTCATTACTTTTAAGGAATCAGCCGAGTTGGCTGTCGCTACCGGGGCATTCGTGTCTATGCATTGAATAAATGTTCTTACCTCTTCTTCAAAGGAATTGTCAATCGAAAATGCAAACCTCTCTTCTTTTGTCCAGACTGCTTCCGGGGCCTCCGTTCGGTTTTCAGCTACAGACATCTCCTCTTTTCCATATGTCCCCGAGGGTGTTAACAAGCCGTTAATGACGATGTAACCCCGTTCCATGAACATTTCGAAGGAAAAAATGTGTCGCCATTGTGTCATCGTGGAGTGAAGCGATGCGACCTGCCCCCGTGAATTCTTCAGGATTGCGAATACGTTATCCTCAATGTCCAGGTGCCAGTACAGATCCGAGCAAACAGCCTTTACTTCTTCGAACGAGTCACAGAACATTAAGAAAAGATCGAGCATGTGTATGCCCTGGTCCATCAGAATCCCGCCACCGGCATAGGCTTTCTTGGCGCGCCAGGTGTTGAAGAAATCTTTATCTACACTCTTTCCATAGCGCCCTCTCAGCCACAATATTTTCCCGTATTTACCAGAATCGACCAGCCTTTTCGCTTCAATAATGCTCTGGTGCTGCCGATGGTTGAAACCAACCATGAATTTACATCCGGGATTTCTCTTTTCAGCACCGATTATTTCCAAAATCTGGGCCGAATTGACGCCGGGCGGTTTCTCGCAGAAAACATGTTTCCCTGAATCCAGTCCACGAATTATTAAATCTTTGTTCAAATAGTTCGGGGTACAGACAAAAACAATATCAACATCATCATCGTTAAATATTTCATTGGGCTCTTTGGTAAATTTGAAGTTACCCTCTTGAGGCACGGAATCACATACATATTTCACTGAACAATCTCGGATAGAATTTATATTGTCCTTCCTTATTCTACCCATCTTTCCAAAGCCTAGAATACCTGCTTTATGATGCATTTTGGATACTCCTATAATCATTGAGATATTGTTTTAAGCTATCGTCTATCGGGAGCTTCCTTTTTAGCATTTCACCGGGACCTTTAGTTAATATAAAACTAAGATTTTCGTCAACATTCTTTTTATCCTTAGATAAAGCAACTAAAAATGGCTCCATTTGTTCAGATTCAAGGCGAATATCAGGGTAGTTCTTTTCCAATGCTTTTCTCATCTGTTGGTAAGATTTCTCTGGCAAAATCCCAAGCCTAAAGGATATATAATTTGCCATATCCATTCCTATTGTAACTGCCTGACCATGGCATACTTTATAGCTTGTGATAGACTCGATAGCATGACCGAATGTGTGACCATAATTTAATATGTTTCGGTAATCCCTATCGAATTCATCCTTTTCTATTATTTTCTTCTTAATCGATAAACTTCTAAGTATTAGCTCATTGAGTACAGGGCTTGAAGCTGACTCAGTATAATGAGACAGAATATATTCCAGGCTGTCTTCCCCATCTAAAAGGTGAACCTTAATTATTTCCCCTAAGCCTGATTTTATATCGATTAGTGATAAAGTTTTGAGAAAATTGAAATCTAATACTATATGGTCTGGTGGATAATAAGTTCCCAGCTGATTTTTAAACTCACCTACATTGATTGAAGTTTTACTTCCGATGCAGCTATCACTCTGTGATAATAGAGTAGTGGGATATAAAATCCATGCTATTCCCCGGAACAGTATTGATGATACGAATCCAGTTATATCCTGGATGATGCCTCCACCAATTGCCACTAGCCTGTCATCCCTTTTAATACTATTATTTATAAGGAGCTTTATGATAGTTTGAGCGTAGTCGAGGGTCTTATGCGACTCGCTTGCTTCAACTATCAGATGCTTCTGTTTTGCTAATATACTATGAAGCTTGTCCTTGTAGTGATAGAATACAGATTGATCAATTATATAAAAGGATTTTTCTGACGAGTTCTTAATCAAAGCCTCGGAGAAATCATCTACAAATATAATGGAATAGTCTTTTATATTAGACTTCACTTTTAGCTCTTTAAGTGTTGACATAACCACCATCCACGATGATATTCTGCCCCGAAATGTAAGTATTCAGCTCACTTGATAGGAATAATATGACCTTCGATATATCTTCAGGGGTAGCAAGTCTTCCCATCGGTATTCTCTTTACTAAATCTTTAATTTCGGTTTCGCTCAATGTTTTTTTTGTCAGATCGGTTAAAACAAAACCAGGGGAAACGCAATTCACCAATATATTATATGGTGCTAGGTCAATTGCGGCAGCTCTGGTCAGCCCAATTAATCCAGATTTAGTTGATGAATAAATTGACCTTTTCTCCCTGCTGATCACACCGAATATGGAAGCAATATTGATAATTTTGCCGTAGCCATTTTTTTTCATGATTTGGCTTACCTCTCGACATATCACAAAGGGTGCCTTAAGGTTTACGTTAATAATATCACTCCAGTCGGTCAGCGAAGTGTCGTAGATATAATCAATTCTATTGATCCCAGAATTATTAATACAGACGTCTATCTTACTAAACTTTCTCAACTCATGAGTCAAGTTAAACAGAGAGTCTTCACTTAAAAAATCCGCGCAGTAATATTTGATGTTCTTTCTATTGTTCCTTATCAGGTTCTCGTTTAATTCTTTTATTTCATCCGGTCTTGTACCTGTTAGAATAAGCTCGGCTCCTAGCTTCCCAAAATCATGCGCTAACTGCTTGCCAATCCCATGCGTTGCGCCGGTAATAAGAACCACTTTATTTTCAAAATGAATCTCCATTACGCTCACTTCTCCAAAATCACATCTGGCATTTATGTCTCAACAATGTTTGATTCGGCTTTTTGCTAATATTAATTCTCCAATTCTCTCAGAAGTTCTTGAATATCAGTAACAGAATTGGTTAAGAAATTAACAGTCCTACTAACTATACGTGAAGTCGTAAAAAATATTGATGTATCGAGTTGGAAAAGAATCTCCCTATAAGGTTCTGTCCAGAGCACGTCGCTCAGTCTCCCTATCCGAGGCTGTTTTCACATCCTTGTCGTGCCCAGATTGGACCAAGACACCGGTCCTGTGAGTTCCCAAATATGCACCGGCGGATAATGCAGCCTGCTCGGCTACGGCGAGATATTTATTAAGGTCCACATAATTCACAAGGCGTTTCCTTGAAATAGGCTAGTCACGTTTTGTTTTTCCCAGTCTAAATGCCAGATATGTTGTAATCAGGTGAACAAGTATCAGGTGAATATCCTCAACAGGCCCGTATTCGCCTTTCAGAGTACTTACATGAACACAATGATGGCAGGCGTTTTTCATAGAGCCTCCATCAAAGCCAACTATTCCAACTGTAATGCCATTTTTATTGTTGGCATAGTCAATTGCTCTAAGTAAATTGGGAGAATTTCCGCTTACGGATATGGCTACCAGGACATCCCCGGCGTTAAAAAGGGGCCGCAATTGCGCCATAAAGAGGTTCTCGTATCCCTCATCATTGCCAACCGCCGTTAGATAGGCGGAGTTGTCAACCAGGCTTAGTGCCTTGTATGGTTTCTTGCCATCCACGATAGTCCCGTAGGTCAAATCTTCAGCAAAATGCGAACAGGTGGCCGCGCTTCCGCCATTCCCGGCCATGAAGATGGTTTTTCCATTATCCCTGGCCTTTTCAAATACCCCAATCATTTTTTCGATTGCCGCAAGATCGAGAGTCCCACACAGTTCAGTCAGGTAAGACAGATACCCACGGGCGTAATCTTTTCCAGATTGCGAATTTGAATATATTTTTTCCAACCTATTCATCTGTATCCTCATTAACTATATTCCCCAAAATCACTATTTTCGTTGCGGATGCTATTCACAACCATGGCTGAAATGAGGATTAAGAACACTTAACAGGTTCCTCACGGACTGCATTTCCATTTCCAATCTAGCCTCCCTGGCGTATGACCCGATATGCGGTGTAACCACAACATTGTCAAGCTGGCGTAGAGGTCCGGAATATGGCTCTTTGCCGAAAACGTCAAGTGCAGCGCCGGACAGATGCCCGCTGGTTAACTGTAGATAAAGAGCTTCCTCATCAACAACATCCCCTCTGGAGAGGTTTAGCAGATATGCCCCTTTTCTCATAAGCTCCATTTCTTTTTTTCCAATCATGTGTTTATTAGCTTCACTATACGAAATATGCAGGCATAGGATTTCGCTGTCTTTTAGCAATTTTTTCATGTTAACTAATTGGACGTGGTTTGACTGGAGCCATTGAAAATCAGGTTCTATTTCAACCCCGGACACGTTTGTACCCAACCGCAACAATAGTTCGGCCACCTTCTTGCCGATACGTCCCAGGCCAACGATGCCAACTCTCTTACCTTGCAATAAGCTTCCGGTGTCCTTCCTCCAATTACCTTTTCTGAGTTCTCTATCAAGAAAGGAAATTCGCCTCAGCAGATCGAAGATCAGCCCGACCGTAAGTTCAGCCACTGCCACTGTGGGGGCATCCGGCGTATTCAGCACAGCTATGCCTTTCCGTTTGGCAGCTTTCAAATCCACATTGTCCAGCCCGATTCCACAACGAGAAATTACTTTCAGGTCTTTAGCCTTTTCCAGAACCTGAGCTGTAAGTGGCTCTACCCCGGCAATCATTCCATCTGGTTTTATTTCTAGAAGAAGATTAATTACCTCATCTTCAGTTAACTTCCTGCCGTGCGGATTAAGGATAACCTCATAGCCAGCGTCTCGAAGAATACTGAGCGGTAGAGAGTCTTCCTTTCCAAAGGCGGACGTGGTGATTAATACCCTATGCATGTTCCCACCCCAGCTTATTGCGAATAATGTTGATCCCGCCACGGCATGAATTTCCCAGGAATAGAAAATCCACGCTGAAAGCCAGCAAGCGATAACCCTGGCCAACTTTTTCTACCACCATGGCTGGATCATCTGGAACAACATGATAGCCTGCTACAGCGCCAAGCCGTCTTGCCGTGTTCTTCACCGAAGTTAACGCCTTTACAACTGCCGGATGGTCGAACTGTCCGGGGACACCAAGGGAAGCGGAAAGGTCGTAGGGGCCGATGATAAAAGCGTCAACACCTTTTACCGACAAAATAGTTTCCAGATTCTCAACCGCCTCAATATGTTCTATCTGAACGATGACCACGCTCCCCGTTTCATTCCACTTTCTATATCCCTCAAAATCGACACCATAGGCCTGGGCGCGGGCAAGGCCAACACCACGGAATCCCTGTGGCGGATACTTAACAGCCCCAACAGCTCGTTCAGCATCCTCCTTGTTATTGACCATCGGAACGATAACTCCATGTGCGCCGGCATCCATAACCCGTTTGATAATGGTAGCATCATTAACTCCCACCCGCACCAGCGGGATGCACCCGCTCAGTTCAATTACCCGGATCAACTCCTGTGCCTGGTTAATATCGATGGCGCTGTGCTCCATATCCACTGTTAGCCAGTCAAATCCGGCCTTTGCCATTATCTCAGCGATAGCAGGTTCCCCCATAGTAATCCACGATCCTATGGTTAGCTCTCTGTTTTGCAGTTTCGATTTCAGGTTCTTGATTTGATTCATTTGTCTCTCACCGGTGCTGGTCGCTTAGTTAACGCTGGAATATAGGAAGGGGTTAAAGAATAATACCTTTTTCCCAAAGACTCCCCATATTCTACCAGTCCTTCGAAAAACGCGCAGTACTCTTCATATTGGTCTACGTATAAAGCATCTCTGAAAAATGAGGGGTGAGTATCAAAAATGGTCTGCATAAGATCGCCAAGTTGTGATGCCGAGCTGTGAGTCCAGTAATAATTTTCATCAGGCTTGCGACCATCGGCGCCAATGACGTAAATCTTCTCGCAGAAAGATGATACGATCGGTAACATAAACTGGGTCAATATACTTGTTGATGCTGCCACATAAAACTTGCTCTCAGAAGGAAAGTTATATTTGTCTTTGTGCCCCGCTATTTTATCAGTCCACTCCATTTTGCCCGGCCTGCGCAACGCCATCCCCACAAGTTCCCATAGTGACATATCCCAGATATCCGGCACCGGCATTCCGATAATATAGCTTTCTAATTCAGGATAATGAGCCATGAGCAATGGCACATTATAGTCAGGAACCATAATATAGCAGTGAAATTCTCTCACTGTATCAAGAACCATCCTGCGGAACTCCGCGGCGTAGCGACATGGACTAAAAAAAAATACAGGGTCGATAAAAGCAAGTAACTGGGGCTGTATATGGCGTAAAAGCGTTTTGTTCTTCACAATGGTGTTGCATACAACCTTGAATCCCAAATCATAGTTAAATTCCTCCGCCCGTTCTATTGTGGGCCCAGTTCCGAATACGTATCCCTCCTTACAGCCGGCCGCAGTGCCAAGTAAAGATCGGTAATTTGCTTTTGATAGAGCGGAGAAACGCTCCTTCTGCCTGCTATCCAGAGTTCGAGAATACATCTTTCTGGCCATTGTACCTTCAACCGTACCGTAGAATAATGGATCCACAACGCTTACAGTCGCTAAATGCCGTAAAATACGAGGCTCTAGCATGCTAGTCTTATTCCAGAGTAAGATGACGTCGGCTTGAGAGAGGTCAACAACTCGTTGATCAACAAGATGAATGTTGTTGGATCGCCCGATATAGTTGAACTGAGATGCCGGTGGGACCAGGGTTTTTAAGTCCGCACTCAAGAATTCTTTGGATACTGGAATTGAAACCTCCACTTGCGAAAATTCGGATTGAGGAAGATACCATGACGCCCGGTTTACTAAGTCAGCCAGAGTTGCTGCATCGCTGACTACCGGATAGTAGATAACACATCTTACAACCTTAGCAGCGTCCCCACCCATTAACTTCAATAACTGTATGGCACCGCAATAAGCATAGGCTACCGCTTTTCGCACATAGATTTTAGATCGATGCCTTGGGGCAGTTGCTATGCTCATTATCATAAGCCTCCCTCTGTACACTTTAACCTTTTGAGTAGCTCTGCCAGCTTAAAGTCCTGCTCATCATCTATATCTACAGCCTCAAACCTATCCATTTCAAACATCTGCGGCCTAAGTCCGATTCGCCTTTTCCCACTTTGATTGAAGGACGCCCTGGAAAAGATATAGATGTTGGAGTTTTCTTCGTAGATAGGTTGGAGATCCTGCGTTCGGAGCAGTTCTTTCAGATTGTGATTAACCGGCTGCCCGTCCTGCCAGTAGAGGCGAACCTGACGACGCGTTACAGAGAAAAGTGAATCATATGTATCTAACCTCGCGAAATAGCGTTCAATGGCCCTATTTATGGTCGCCGTAGTTAATAGGGGATTTGTGCTGTGTGTCTGTAAAAAATACTCGCCCTCAATCTGCGAGATATCATAGGCAATGATACTATTCATAGATACAAAATCCCCTCTGATTACCTCTGGCCGCTCTATGATGCTCACCCGGTCGAAATTCCGTAATGCATCTTCGGAAATTATCTGACTGTCTGTATCAATAATTATATTGGTTATATATTTACTGCCCCTCAAACTCATGAGTATCCAATGAAACAAGGGACGTCCGCAGAAGGATCTCATATTTTTGCCAGGTATGCGCTCACTGTGATCTTTCTGTGGCACTAATGCCGTTACCTTAAATTCCCTATCCATATATCATCATGCCTAAATGTTATATAAATATTACACAATATGTCATGGTTTAATTGTGAATCACCAGCAGGCAGGACATCTAAGCAACCGACATGAAAAAGCTTAGTTTAATCCAGATCACTTCTGCACCATTGCTTTAATCAATTATTGCCTTCCTTATATCGCCATTTCCCCACAAAGTATCCTAATCCTGTTGATGCAGCGCTTACTAAAATCACGATTATCTGAGCCAAATTTGCCGGTTTGTATAGCTTCTTTAACCTTTGTGGCAATGATATAGTCAAGAGGCTGCGAAGGAAGAGATCCTCAGTAGCAAGGGGATTATCCGCATAGCGGGAAGCCACCTTGGCCATCACGCTTTTCATAATGCCTTCCCTATAGCATCGGTTAAGCGTATATTTCAATGTAGCGCGTTCAGCTGTAACTTTATGGTGTGCAATAGCCTGTGGTTCATACACGATTGATGCCCCAGGTATCTTGTACTTGATCCTGAGACAAAGTTCAGCTTCTTCCCCTCCGGGGTGCTTAGAAGTTTTTCCGCATGGATCATTCCTATTGGGACCAAGAGCGGTCTCCCAACCTCCTATTGTTGCGAATACTTCCTTTCTAAAGGCCGCATTACATGATACGACGTTCCTGATCTCGTTATTTGCCTGGAGAATCAACTTTTTATGGGCGGTACAACCAATAGTAAAGTCAAATTCTTCGGGAAACCAATAGGGAGCTTCAACATTTGGCCATGTGGGCACAACCTGCCCGCTCACAGCCATAATTTCGCCGTGTTCAAAGGGTCGGACCAGATTTTCAAGCCAGTCCGGTTCCGCTATAATGTCGTCATCCGCAAAGGCTAAAATGTTCCCCGTTGCGGCCCGAATGCCAACATTTCTGGTCTCAGATGCTCCCCCGGGGCCAGTATTGAGGGTAATCTTTACTTGAGAATTCCGAGCCGGGGTTCTTGCCTTTTCATCAGCGACGCCTGATTTTGAATTGTGCACCAATGCTTGAAGATTTCCAAAAAGCTCTTTGTTGTTGTCGATAGCCAAAATGACCTCTTGTGCCTTCAATGTCTGGTTGAGAATCGAATTGACGACCGCATGGATGTCATCGAGGCGTTCCATCGTATAGGCACATATAATAACGGAGATCTCCGGATCCTCTTTAGCCACTATTTCTTGCAACGTTCTTTAAGAATTTTGAATAGCTAGCATGCCTCGTTCATTGGTCTCAGGGAATTTTTTCCTGAAAATAATTCTGAGGATTTTCCAGCCGTCCCTGAAGGTTCTTAGCTTTCCCACCCCGCTCATTCTTTGGTGTTCAAAACTTGGCACTTCCTTTGCCTTTAATTTCGCTTTGCCTATCTCAATGTTCATCTCAATTTCCATGTCGAAGCCGTCAGACCGGATGGGGAGTGTCTTGAAGATGTTTTTCCATGTTGCGTTATATCCATAAGTAAGGTCTGTGTACTTTGTGCCATAAAACATGTTAGCCAGAAAGACAAAGAACTTATTTGCCCACCATCTGTGAAGTGGCATATCCGAAGTACCACCGCCGTCAAGAAAACGCGAGCCCTTTACATAATCGTAGCCACTCAGTAATGGCTCAACAAATCTTGGTATTTCTTCCGGGTCCATGGAGCCATCGGCATCAAGGGTAATAATGATATCTCCGTTTGCCTCGCCAAAACCGCATCTTATGGCATCGCCTTTTCCTTTCTTATTTTGATATATAATTCTAGCTTTCGGGCACAACTGCCTGGCGGTTTCAATTGTACCGTCCGTAGAGTGTCCGTCCACAATGAGAATTTCATCGACAACTGGGGGAATCTTGGGCAATACATATTGAAGATTATTCACTTCGTTCAATGTTAGAACCAGGGCGGTTATCCTCGGAAAAGAATTCAAATTACCTCCAAATACTTTGCTGCTTAGCTACGGCAACACGAATTATTCAAGCGCATGCTTTGTGATTTCTAGCCCCTAATCGTCCTTTATTTTATAAGACATTCACCCTTTACTACCAGCAAATTCCCTCGTATATCTTAGCCTCTCTGGCCTTGAGCACCCTTCTACCATCTATGACTATCTTGCCGCGGTAATCCAGCGTGTTGAACTCATCCCATTCAGTTAATATCATTACGGCGTCTGCCATTAGAACCTCATCAGCCGTGGCATATTTTACCGAGTCGGGGAATATTTTCCGAAAATTCGGCATTGCCTGGGGATCATAAGCGGTAACTCTGGCTCCCTCTTCTTGCAGGGCACGAATTATTTCGATGGCCTTCGATTTCCTGACGTCATCGGTATCCGCTTTAAAGGCTAATCCCAGTATGCCAATCGTCGCGCCTTTCAATACCGGGATATGCTTTTTAAGTATGGCCAACATCCTCATGGGTTGATTATGGTTCAGCCTCTGGACCTCCTCCAGGATCCGCGCACGGTAATTGGTATCCTTTGCACTTGATATTAATGCCGATAAATCCTTGGGCAGACAGAAACCGCCGAATCCTATCCCGGCATTTAGGTAGTCTTTACCGATGCGAGAGTCTAAGCCCATCCCTTTAGCCACCTCATAAACATCCATGCCAAGGCTCTTGCATATATTGCCTATTTCGTTAATAAAGGAAACCCGGGTTGCCAGGTAGGCGTTGGATGCCTGCTTTATCATTTCAGCGGTGCTAAAGTCAGTTCTCATAATGGGCGCTTTGTAATCTTTATAGACCTCAGCAAGCATGTCGCCCCATTTTTCATTTTTCTCGCCGATGACAATCCGGCTGGGTTTCATAAAATCCTCGACCGCAGTTCCTTCCCGTAAAAACTCCGGGTTTACACAGATCCCCACATAGTCATTATGGTTTAAAATCGGTACGATAACTTGCTCGGTGGTGCCGGGGACAACGGTACTTCTTACCACGACAAGGTGATCGCTTTTCTTTTCTTTCAGCACTGCTCTCAATTGCTTAGCAGGCTCTTCCAGGAAGAAGAGATCAATGGAGCCATCCGCTTTTGGTGGAGTACCTCCGCAAAGAAAGGTGATATCCGTGTCTAAAGCCTGCCTGTGGTCCGTTGTAGCAAATAAATTAACATCCTTTAATGCAGAGCTCAAGCCCTCTTCATAGATGGGGCAGGTACCGTCGTTTATTTTTCGTACTTTCTCCGGATCGATATCTATGCCGATAACTTTGTGGCCTTTTAACGCGAAGCCAACCGCCGTTGTGAGGCCTACAACCCCTAATCCGATTACGCTTATTGTCTTTTTCCCATTTTTCTTGGACATTGTTCGCCGCGCTCCCCTTTGCTCAGGTCTATATATAGTAAAGATGTTATATTTTTGTTATGCGTCTATCGCCTGTGCAAATCTAAGACTTTAAGATTACAGTATAGCCCAGTCTCTGTCAACTGCATTTTCATAACCAATGGTAACTATTTATATTGTTATTTTACAACGTGGATAGGACTGTGGATAGGACTATTGTCCCATATTAAGTGGGACTATCCGGTGATTCACATCCTACAAGAAGTGATATAAAGTTAGGTAATAGTATATTTACAGTTATTTATGAACGTTTTGATATTTATGGAGAGGTAATAATATGAATATAAACCATCACAAAAGCCTGTTTACGACACGTGAATTAGCACGTCTGCTGAATGTGCACATTAATACGGTGAGGCGATGGAGCGACCAGGGAATACTTAAGTCCTACCGGATTGGTCCCCGCGGTGATCGTCGTTTTTCCCGGGATGATGTGCTCGAATTTCTCTCAGAGACCTCAAAACAGCCTGAGACGGTAAATTAGTTATCCGATTGGCCAATATGCGCCTAAACAGAAAACTCCGCCAGGGCTTGGCAGGCTTCACTGGCGGAGTCTGGCACAGGGAGAAAACCCGTGCTTGCCGTCTATTCTAACAAAGCTTCATAGCCAACTCAACCAATATCGTTCAGATCTCATCAATTCATAGCACTTTTGTACTCATTAGCTAATAGTACTTTCTTACCAGCTTAAACATAGTACTTTGCGGCCAATAGTACTTTTAGACCATAGAAAAGGGACTAAAACGCTATTCATTATTAATACGATGCAAGTTATATTGATTGTAGCCCGATAAATAAAGGGCCTGAATATTGAAACTCCGTTGGGGCTTGGCAGGCTTCGCTGGCGGAGCGGAATACAGGGAGAAAAACCGTGTTGCGCTTTCATAAGAAGATAAAGCGGTATATAGATTCTGCAAAACGATGTTTTGACTGGTTCAACAGTAAGAAACATCAGAAGAGCATTTTTCGGTTAGGTTCTCAAATAATTTTCAGCCTGATCATAGTGGCTCAATTTACAGGAACCTCCGCTGCTTTAGCTGTCAACACCAACAATATGGATAATGCTCAATCCAGTGGCGGCTATTTACAAGAGAAAAACATCACCTGGGGAGATGGGACTATAGAAGATTTGCGTTTAGAGTCTGATGGTTATTTTTTACTTAATGGAGTCAAACAGCGATTAGTAGGATTTCATTTCGGTGTACCTACCCCAAAATATGATGAGGAATGGAATCCCAGCGCAACGGGGAGCAAAACACAGTTCTGGACAACTGAAAACCTTGCATTTCTTGATAATATGTTGAGTTATCTTCAGAGCAAGGGTGTTAGAATAATACGCATTCCCCTCGTTTATACCTATCTGGCTTCGACAATAGATGAAGCAAATGCTTATAAGGCATTATTCGACCTAACTGCGAAGCATAAGATGTATGTTGTGGGGTGGTTGGTGGGAAAATGGTTCACTGGTTTTAATTGTGTACAGCCAACTTCTAATTTTGTAATTCCTGGAGGAACAAATGGCGATACACTTGACACATGGCTTAATAGATTAGTACCTATAGTTGCACAATATCCTAATATTGTTGTAATGAATTGCGAGAATGAGCTTGATGGACCTTATGAATTTTCCAGTACCACGACCTCAAGTGGCAACGTGGGCGGGACAACTATGATTGATACTGCTTTTGGTACAGGTGCAAATAATAAAAATCCTGTCGGGTGGACAATTACAATAACAAGCGGCGCGTGTAGTGGACAGAGCAGAACAGGTTCGTCTCTAGCCGGCACTACAATGACACTTGCATCGGCTTTCTCTGCGAATATTGTCAGTGGCATAACCTACACGGCCAAACAGAACTATTCTGTGGCGGATGCAGTAGCACATTTTACATACTTAAAAAATAAATTTAAGGCATCTATACCAAATATTATGATAACACATAATTTTTGTGATGTTACTGTTTACGGCACACCATTTACAAAAGCATTGTTACCGTTACTGGACTTTCCTAGTTTTGATGTCTACGCACTAACTGCTGGTGATGTAACTACTTTAATATCGAAAATCAAATCTACTTATGGCATAAATAACTTTTGGATGGAGGAGATAGGCCAGGCATCACAATCAGTACCTTATGTAGATAATACTGCTTTCTCCTCTAGTTTTATTGATAATGCATTTACAGGTGGAGCAACCATTGCAGTGATGTACTGTGCCTTGCATGATTACTGGACAAGTATGAGTTTTTTCAATCCCCATGGCGTACCTTCGGCAAATACGGATTCACTTTTGACAAATAATATGGCCACATGGCAAACCGCAATTCCGTCCGGCGCGCCAGCCATAACCGATTCTACGGGAGCGTCTAACATAACCACCACGGCAGCCACGCTCAACGGCAACCTGACTTCAGACGGCGGGGCTGCTAGCACGGTCAGCGTCTACTGGGGCGCTACAGACGGCGGTACGACAGCGGCAAGCTGGTCCGGCAATGTCGCCGTGGGCACGCAATCCGTGGGCGCATTTACTGCCAACTTAACCGGCCTGACGGCAAGCACGACCTATTACTATAGATGCTATGCCAGCAATTCGGCTGGCTCCGCCTGGGCATCATCCAGCGCCAGCTTCACCACCTCCGCCCCTGCCCCTCCAGCAGTCACGGCAGCAGCTGTGACCAATTCAACGGGAGCGTCTAACATAACCTCCACGGCAGCCCGACTGAACGGCGAGGTGACGTCCACCGGCAATGAGAACCCCACGGTGCATGTATATTGGGGTCCTGCCGACGGTGGAACGATTGTCGCCAACTGGGCGCATGACCTGAACCTGGGTGTCAAAGGCGCCGGAGTTTTCTACACGGACATAACTGGGCTGACTGCCGGGGCTACATATTACTATCTCTGCATGGCGCAGAACTCTGGTGGGATGACCTGGGCATTATCCAGCTCCAGCTTCACCACCTCTGCCCCTGCTCCTCCGCCAGTCACAGCACCAGCCGTGACCAATTCCACAGGAGGATCTAACATTACCACTACAGCAGCCACGCTCAATGGCAACCTGACCTCGGACGGTGGGGCTGCTAGCACGGTCAGCGTCTACTGGGGCACTACAGACGGCGGTACGACAGCGGCAAGCTGGTCCGGCAATGTCGCCGTGGGCACGCAATCCGTGGGCGCATTTACTGCCAACTTAACCGGCCTGACGGCAAGCACGACCTAT